>Ga0208305_10000085_pt1 | contig 51757 bp, 48 predicted proteins | sample ColrivemetaGS741_FD_187605 | JGI IMG/M metagenome (GOLD analysis project Ga0208305, IMG submission 187605) | Estuarine microbial communities from the Columbia River estuary - Flood tide ETM metaG S.741 (SPAdes) (version 2) | ecosystem: Environmental > Aquatic > Marine > Intertidal zone >... | reverse complement strand
CAAAGGAGACCAAAATGCCCAAGCTCAAGACCAAGAGCGGTGTGAAGAAACGCTTCAAAATCACCGCAACAGGCAAGATCAAACATGGCGTCGTTGGAAAGCGGCACCGTTTGAGCAGCCATAATGCCAAGTATATCCGCCAAAACCGTGGCACCAGCGTGATCTCTGATCCCGATGCCAAGACAATCAAGAAATGGGCGCCCTACGGTCTGTAAGACCCGCGTACGTTTTTCAATAAAAGGATATAGATTATGGCACGCGTCAAACGTGGTGTGACCACCAAAGCTAAACATAAAAGAATTTTAGAGCAGGCGAAGGGCTATTATGGCCGTCGTAAAAATACGATCCGCGTTGCACGTCAGGCTGTCGAAAAGGCCGGCCAATATGCATATCGCGACCGTAAGGTAAACAAGCGGAACTTCCGCGCATTGTGGATCCAGCGTATCAACGCCGCCGTCCGCGCCGAAGGCATGACCTATGGTGTGTTCATGCACGGCTTGAAGCTCGCTGGTGTAGAATTGGACCGTAAGGTTCTTGCCGACCTCGCAATGAACGAAGGTGCGATGTTTAGCACGATCATTGCGCAGTCGAAGGCGGCGCTCGCGAAAGCAGCATAAGCTTCTAAAGCTTCGATATTGCGCAAAAGGGCGTGGGCGGCACTTGCCGTTCGCGCCCTTTTGCTTATTCAGTTCAAGCAGTGAATTTTAGGAAAGCGCCGGGTATAGTTTCCCGCCTTCGCAGGAATGACGAAAATGAGTGATATTGAAACCCTCCAAACCGAGCTGATAACGGCGATTGATTCAGCGAGCACGCTCGAGGCACTTGAAGCCGTCCGCGTTTCTGCGCTGGGCAAACAGGGAAGCGTGTCGGCTTTGCTAAAGACGATGGGCGGCATGTCACCCGAAGAGCGGCAAACCCAAGGACCAATCATCAATGGCTTGCGGGAAAGCATCACTTCGGCACTTGCCGCGAAGAAAGCGGAACTGGAAACCGCTGAGCTAAACCGCCGGCTCGCCACCGAGCGTATCGATATGACGCTGCCGGCGCCAGATGCACCGCGCGGCACTATACACCCCGTCAGCCAAGTCATGGACGAGTTGGCGGAGATTTTCGCCGATATGGGCTTTGCCGTAGCCGAGGGACCGGAAATTGAGGATGATTGGCACAATTTTACGGCGCTCAATATCCCCGAAACACATCCGGCCCGCGCCATGCACGATACGTTTTACTTCCCTGACGACATGGCCCGCGATGGTCAAAAAATGGTGCTGCGCACGCACACATCGCCGGTGCAAATCCGCACTATGACGTCGCAGGAACCCCCCATCCGCATTATCGCGCCGGGCCGTGTGTATCGCAGCGACAGCGATGCGACGCACACGCCGATGTTTCACCAGATTGAAGGACTTGTCATCGACAAGGGTATCCATCTGGGGCATTTGAAATGGACGCTGGAAACATTTTTGAAGGCTTATTTTGAACGTGAGGATGTCGTTCTGCGTCTGCGTCCAAGCTATTTCCCCTTCACCGAACCGTCGGTAGAGGTTGATGTTGGCTATTCCGTCATCAACGGCAAGCGCGTGATCGGTGGCGCCGAAGGCTGGATGGAGGTGCTGGGTTCCGGCATGGTGCACCGTAAGGTTATTGAGGCTTGTGGGCTTGATCCCGATGTCTGGCAGGGCTTTGCCTTTGGCACCGGCGTCGACCGTCTCGCAATGTTAAAATATGGCATGGATGATCTGCGCGCCTTCTTCGACGGCGATAATCGCTGGCTACAACATTATGGCTTCAATGCGCTCGATGTACCGACGCTGAGCGGAGGAGTAGGCGCATGAAATTCTCCTTATCTTGGTTGAAAGAGCATCTCGACACCGATGCAGATATGCAAGCCGTCGCGGACTGCCTGAACCGCATCGGTTTAGAAGTCGAAGGCATTGAAAACCCCGCCGAGGCATTGTCCGCCTTCCGCATCGCAAAAGTCATTAGCGCTGCGCCACATCCGCAGGCCGACAAATTGCAGGTCCTGTCGGTTGATGCAGGCGGCGCGCCACTTCAGGTCGTCTGCGGCGCGCCGAACGCCCGCGCCGGCATGCTTGGCGTCTTTGGTCCAGCAGGCGCAATCGTGCCCGCCAACGGCATGGTGCTGAAGGTTGCGGCCATACGCGGCGTCGAATCGAACGGCATGATGTGCTCCATCGCTGAGCTTGAACTTGGCGATGACCATGATGGTATTATCGAGCTTCCAGACCATGCCCCCGTGGGGCAAGTTTATGCCGATTGGGCTGGCCTTGATGACCCGGTCATCGATGTCAGCATTACACCCAATCGTCAGGATTGCATGGGCGTGCGTGGTATTGCGCGCGATTTGGCGGCAGCTGGATTGGGTACGCTCAAGCCGCTGGGCGAGGTGTATAAAATTAACCTGTCCGCGCCTTTGGAAGGAAACGACCCCGCGCCGAACGTCCGTACGGATGACGAAGCAGGCTGCCCCGCATTTTATGCGCAATCCGTCTCCGGCGTACGCAATGGCGAAGCGCCCGAATGGATGCGCGCCAAGTTGAGAGCGATTGGCCAAAAGCCGATTTCGGCATTGGTTGATATCACTAACTTCCTTTCGATCGACCTTGGTCGCCCCTTGCACGTCTATGATCGCGCAAAATTGCATGGCGCGCTTGTCGCCCGCAAGGCAAAAGACGGCGAGGAAATCGTTGCGCTCAACGGAAAAACCTATGCGTTGGATGCTAGCATGACCGTCATTGCTGACGATGCGATGGTGCATGACATTGGTGGTATCATGGGCGGTGAGCATAGCGGCGTTTCGGAAGATACGACCGACGTCCTGATCGAGTGCGCCTTTTTCGACCCCGAACACATCGCCCGCACCGGTCAGAAGCTTGGCCTAACCAGCGATGCACGGCAGCGTTTTGAACGCGGCGTTGATCCTGCGTTTCTCTACGATGGGCTCGCAATTGCGACCAAGCTCGTTCTTGACCTTACAGGCGGGAAGGCAAGCGCGGTCACCCGCGTTGGCCAGGCGCCTGTTACGCCGCGCATATTTGCTTATGACACAGATTATTGCAGCCACCTTGGCGGCGTTGATGTGGCGCCAGAAGAACAACGCAATATACTTGAGCGGCTTGGTTTTTCAGTGACGGCCGATTGGCACATTACGGTTCCATCATGGCGCCGTGATGTCGATGGTCCCGCCGATATTGTGGAAGAAGTCGTCCGCATCATTGGTCTCGACAATGTTATGTCGGTGCCATTGCCCCGCGCCGATGGCGTGGCCAAGCCCACCGCCACGCCCGCACAATCTTTGGAACGCAAAGTCCGGCGCGCCGCGGCGGCCCGCGGACTGAATGAAGCGATCAACTGGTCCTTCTTGCCACAAAAGGCGGCAGACGCCTTTGGCGGCGGCACATGGTCTCTTGCTAACCCCATATCCGAGGACATGAAGGTCATGCGGCCTTCTTTGTTGCCAGGGCTATTATCCGCTGCGCAGCGCAACATGGACCGTGGCGCATCATCGGTACGGCTGTTCGAAATTGGGCGGCGCTATTTCGTGGGCGCTGACGGTGCGAGCGACGAGCGTGCGACCGCCGGAATCGTGTTGGCGGGTGAACGTTCCGCGCGAAATTGGGCAACGGGTAAGGCCGAGCGCTTTGACGCCTTTGATGCCAAGGCGGAGGCGATTGCCTTGCTCAAGGCGGCGGGTGTCGCCACCGACAGCCTGTTGGTGATGGATGATGCCGGCGCGCATTATCATCCGGGGCAGTCGGCCACCTTACGCATGGGTCCCAAAAACATTTTGGCGGCCTTCGGCACATTGCATCCTGCGACTGCAAAAGCATTCGACCTTGATGGCACTGTTGTTGCAGCGGAAATCTTTTTGGATGCTATACCGTTGAAGAAAGCGAGCGGTTTCATGCGGCCCGCGTTCACACCGCCTGCCTTGCAAGCAGTGACACGCGATTTTGCGTTTCTGGTCGCAGAAGACATGCCTGCCAACGATCTCCTTCGCGCCATCAAGGGCACGGACAAGGATAACATCGTGGCGGTCCGCTTGTTCGACCGCTTCGCCGGACAAGGCGTTCCTGAAGGACAAGTGAGCTTGGCGGTTGAAGTTACGCTGCAGCCCACCGATAAAAGCTATAGCGATGACGAGTTGAAAGCCATTTCAGACAAGGTCATTGCCGCCGCTACAAAATTGGGCGCGGTATTGCGCGGATAAAAATGCCGGGTGATTGCCGCTGACCTGCTGACAAACGGGTTGAAGCGGCAATCATTCGTCCCTAAGCCGCGCTGCATGACGCTGAACCGCCGGACCTTTGCTATTATTTCCCACCCTGACGCGGGTAAGACTACGCTGACGGAGAAATTGCTGCTGCAAGGCGGCGCGATTCACTTGGCCGGTGAAGTGAAGGCGCGCGGGCAAGCTCGGCGCGCGCGTTCGGACTGGATGAAGATTGAACAGCAGCGCGGCATTTCGGTAACCTCGTCGGTGATGACATTCCAGAAAGATGGCATTGTCTTCAACCTGCTCGACACGCCCGGGCATGAAGATTTTTCGGAAGACACCTACCGCACGCTAACCGCCGTGGATTCCGCCATCATGGTTATCGACGCCGCCAAGGGTATTGAGCCGCAGACGCGCAAATTGTTCGAAGTGTGTCGCCTGCGCAGTGTGCCGATCATCACCTTCGTCAACAAGGTCGACCGCGAAGGCCGCGTCGCGTTTGAAACGATTGACGAGGTCGCCGATGCACTCGCCCTCGATGTCTGTCCGATGAATTGGCCCGTTGGCATGGGCGGTGAATTTGAAGGCCTATATGATTTTAACAGCGGTCGCCTGAGCCAGCCATCCGGCGACAGCAAGGCATTTGAAGGCAAGACCAGCGATCATGAAGGTTTAGACGCGGCAACACTGGAACAGGTGCTGACACCCGCCGGTGTAAACCGGCTGCGCGAGGAAGCGGAACTTGCGCAAGCAGGATATTCCCAATTTGACCTGACCGCATTCCAGAATGGCGACCTTACTCCAGTGTATTTCGGTTCCGCATTGAAGGAATTTGGTGTGGTCGAGCTGATCAACGCCATTGCCGCATTTGCTCCACCGCCCCGGCCGCAGCCCAGTTCAAAGGGCGATATCGATCCGTCGGAAAAGGAAGTCACCGGCTTTATTTTCAAGGTGCAGGCCAATATGGACCCGCAACATCGCGACCGCATTGCCTTCATGCGTTTGTGTTCGGGCACCTTCAAACGCGGCATGAAGCTGACGCCATCTGGGCTTGGAAAGCCGGTTGCTATTCATTCGCCCATTTTGTTTTTTGCCCAAGATCGCGAAATTGCCGATAGCGCCGAACCCGGTGACATCATTGGCATTCCCAACCATGGCACGTTGCGCGTTGGCGATACCTTATCGGAGCGGAATGATGTGCGCTTTACCGGCCTGCCGAATTTTGCACCGGAAATATTGCGGCGCGTGGTTTTGCGCGATCCCACCAAAACCAAGCAACTGCGCAAAGCGCTAGATGACTTAAGCGAAGAAGGTGTGATTCAGGTATTCTACCCTGAAATCGGTTCCAACTGGGTCATTGGCGTTGTCGGGCAGTTGCAATTGGATGTGCTAATCTCCCGGCTTGAGGCGGAGTATAAAGTCGATGCGTTTTTGGAAGCCGCGCCGTATGACACGGCGCGCTGGTTGAGTGGTTCGGAAAGCGCGTTGGCGCAGTTTGTGTCGTTCAATGGCGGCAATATGGCCAAGGATCGCGATGGGCACCCTGTGTTTATGGCGCGCTCATCATGGGATGTGGGTTATCAGCAGGAAAAGCATCCCGACCTGAAATTCAGCGCGACCAAAGAACGTTAACGCCAGACAGCGCCATAATTTGCGCTTTCTGCCATTTTATTGCCATGACTGGCGCTTATCGAGGTTGTCATGACTTTAAATGGCCCCATTGATTCGTCTACGCGGAACAGCAATCTGACCGCGCACGCGCAAACAACCGATGTCCAGAAGGATACCGATGTTGCGATGCGCGCAGCGGCGCTCAAGCGCGTACCCGATGATAAGGCGATGCTGCGCGCTGTGGCTGAATTGACCCGCGACTTGGGAACGCCCAATCCACGCATTTTCTGGTCTGACTTTCTGGCTTCGGCCTTTTTGGGCTATGCCGGCCTGGCCGTCGCAATCCTGTCCGGAAATCTTTGGCTGCAATGCGTGGCGGGGCTGGTATCGGTGCTTGCGCTCTATCGTGCGGGCGGCTTCATCCATGAAGTCAGCCATGTAAAACATTCCGCCCTGCCCGGCTTCCGCTTTGGCTTTAACGCGGTAATCGGTGTGCCTCTGCTCGTGCCATCGTACATGTATGAAGGCATTCACAACCTCCATCATGCCCGTACGCGATATGGCACGGATCAGGACCCCGAATATCTGCCGCTGGCGTTGATGAAACCTTGGACCTTACCTTTGTTCATATTCGCCTCGCTGCTCGCGCCCTTTGCTTTGCTATTCCGCAACGCTGTGCTTGCGCCGCTCTCGCTCTTTATCCCCCCGCTTCGCAGGATTGTGGTGGAACGATATTCGGGCCTGGCGATCAATCCCGCCTTCCGTCGCCGCCCGGCAGAGGGCGAAGCGCATCGCAACTGGATCATTCAAGAAACCGCCGCGAGCATTTGGTCCATTGTTCTGCTTGGCGGGGTGTTCAGCGGCTTTATTCCTCTAAACGCTTTCCTGATTTTCCTCGCCATCGTCTCCAGCGTTGCCGTGCTGAACCAAGTCCGCACGCTGGTTGCGCATCTGTGGGAAAATGATGGCGAGCCCTTGAGCGTCACCGCGCAATTCCTCGACAGCGTCAATGTGCCGCCGCCGGGCATGCTGGCATCGATTTGGGCGCCCGTAGGGCTACGTTACCACGCGTTGCACCATTTGCTCCCCAGCGTACCTTATCACGCCTTGGGTGAAGCCCACCGTCGCCTGACGGCACAATTGGCCCCCGACTCCGCCTATCACCGCGCAAATTATGATGGTTTGACCGGATTATTAACGCGACTGGCCCGCAGCACGTTTGCGCGCGGCGCCTAAACGGCAACGTTTATCGCAGACCAGAAAGGGTCGCGATAAAGGGCCGCTATGGCTGTTGGCACACTACAGAAAACTGGAGCGGGCGAAGGAATTCGAACCCTCGACCCCAACCTTGGCAAGTGACCACCAAACCCCGTTTTAAGAACGGTGAATATGGGGCCCGTTTTAGAGGTTGCTCTTGACTACAATCCGTTGCGCTATCACCCTCTCTTCAAAGTACATAAATGGGGAACGGGGATGAAGGCGAATAAGTGGGTCGTATTTTTGGCAACGTGTTTGGTAAACTGTTTTCTATTCGCAGAAGATGCTCAAGCAAAAGTTGCTAGATGCGATGTCAGCGATTCGTCTGGTGGGTCCTATAAGGGTCCTTGTGAGTTTTCAGCGTTTGAGAAAGGATCGTTCAGCATAGAACCGCTAATCAAGGGCAAGAAGATACTCGGCGCTACCATCGTGTCTGTCTGGATTGTTGAACCTGGGGTCGCAGAAGTCAGGGGATTGACCCCGCACGGTTTAAACTCTCGCTGGGGCGAGGCACGGAGGTCGACGAGCAATAAGGCGTGCTGGTTGGGGAGCGACTTCACGATCTGTGTCTACTGATCTATTGCTCGTTGTATCTTTATATTCTCCGTCTTCACTCGCTGTACGGTGGAGAGCACCACAACCAGTTTCCTAGGCGATCTTAATGAAAACAAGTCCCCGCTAAACCCCGTTTTAAGCAAGGCGAATATGGGACCCGTTTTTGAGGTTGCGCTTGACTATCATCCCTTGCGCAATAACCCTATTTTCAAATTGGATAAATGGGAGGGGCGGCGATGAATGCGAATAAGTGGGTCGCGGTATTGGCGGCGGGATCAGTGTTAGCAGTAGCGGCGCCGCTAAGCGCACAGTTCGGCGGATTGAAGTCGCTTAAAAAGGCGATGGACACCGTCGCGAAGGAACTAGAGAAACCAAAACCAGCGCCGCAACCTCAACCAACTGCGAGACCAACGCCGCCGCAGTCCAATCTCCCAACAGAACAAGGCGGGTACGCCTCGCCAACCCCAATACGCACCCGGGCACCAGTTAATCGACCAGAGCAGGTCGTCATCCCTGCTACGCCACCGGCACTTCCAACTTCCGGTAACGTGCAAAATTCAAATGCTCAGATCGTCTTAGCGACAGAGATATTTCGCTGCAGAGGCGAGTCTGATGGTACACCAAGAAAATTAGAGTTGGAGTATTTACAGTCTCGAGCGGGAGTGCGGTCGGGCAGATTTACCGAGACGACTAAGTTCCCAGAGGAGGGAGAGATAAAAACCCAGATTGACCGAGGTACTTTTAGGTTCTCTGGCGCCGATTATGATCTCTCTTACAGGAATCCGGAGATAGGTTCGGTCAAACTGCAAGTTTCCAGTCTCGATCCAGAGAACGGTTGGGTTGCAAGAACAACTAAATATGATCCGGAATATTCTCAACTCGATAACGCAAGGACTTTAACTGAGTACATCTCTCCTCAGCGAGCAGCGGACTCAGAGGAAGCAGGAGGCGACACCAATGCTCTTTTTTGCGAACTCGTAAAACCAACCTTCGCGTCAGAGTCCTTCGAAGACTATAGCGTAGATGACCCAGATCTGTCTCCTGAGCGATATGACGCAGAACCAGCGCTCCCCCAATTCGCGGGGCGGGACGTGGGATTTCGTAATGTCAGGACAATGCTAACCGAGGCGGTTAAGGACCATTGGAGTCAACCAAAATTTGGTAAGTTTCATCTCGCGGTTCTTCGCGGCAAATGGGGTGGAATGTACGGTTACTTGGTCGATATGAGATCAGGGAAAGTTTCGCTTTTCTTCGAAGAGTTTATCGATGATGGAATGATCATAGATTATTCATTTCGCGACAATAGCAATTTACTTCTGAGCATTACCGCAAACAACGAGAAGGATTATTGCCATCTTAATTACAGTAAATTGCAGAATAATGAATTAGTGAAAATAAAGCACGAAGTCATTGGAACTTACAAAACTTGTCTCAATGAATACGGCACATCCGTAAAGGACGGTTATATAAATGACATCGAGATTGAAAAAATTGGTGGGTAATTTTTGCCGGATTTTGGTTGGAAACTTTTCAGAGTTTCCTCGGCGATCTTAATGAAAGCAAGTCCCCGCTAAAACCCGTTTTAAGCAAGGCGAATATGGGAACCGTTTTTGATGTTGCGCTTGACTATCATTCGTCACACCATCTTATGGTGTTCGTCGGGTTAATGAGGGGGTGCCGGACATGTGGAAGAAATTAGTCGCTTTAGCAGCATTCGGCCTTTTAACTTCCTGCGGGTCAAGTGATCAGGTCTCCAATCCACCCTTTGAGACTGCCAGCTCAAAGGACGTGGGTTATCTCTTGGATTTCGAGAACAATGAACCCTGTCAGAATAATGATATAGACGATGCAATGTCTTCAATACACAATTACAACCTAAGTAGTCTAAATCTCGACGGTTATGGTGGAGAGGGATACGGATCATTTAATGTTAGCAAGGAAATTTTTCAAACAGACGATGGTGGAGAATACGTTTCTTATTTCATTCCTTTGAATGGAACGTGGCATGACAGCGGATTGAATATTTTAGGAGTTATAGCTACTACGTGTACTGGTGGTTGTGGATATTGGGGCGTTAGTTATCATTTCAAAGAAAATGCATATAAACTTTTGAATTCTTTGAAAAAAATGAATATTAAAAATATAAATTCATTAAAAGTTTCCCAAGAATTAGATCTCGGAGGCATTGATCCCGGACCGTATTTTTCTATAAATGAAATGTATAATAATAAAGAATTAGATATTTATAGAAAGACCGAATTTGGAAAAAATATGTCGAAAAACTCTCAATCAACTATGAACTGTACTTTAAATTTTTAGAAATGTCCGTTAACCACCCGAAAGTAGGATCGGCCTTCTGGGCTGCCTTCCCTTTGGTAATCTCGGTCGATTTACGGGCACGATATTTGAACAGTTCGCCCGATGTGCGGGTGGGCCGATAGGTGTAACCCGTCATTCCTGGGACTTTGATCCGACAAAACCAGATAGGGGTTTTGTAGTCTCCCCGTAGGAACAGATAGATTCCACCATCCCTAAAAGTTTTAGACTCGAGGATGTTCTTGCCATGACGATTTTTACCGTCTGAAGTCAGGTCCGTGGACGCTGCTGTATCGTTGTTAACTGATTTCCCCAAAATCAATCTCTGAATCCGGATATCCGTATACGATCCGTATATGGTTTAGATATTGATTTTTGGGAACAGGGTTCGTCTAAACCCTTGAAAACTGGAGCGGGCGAAGGGATTCGAACCCTCGACCCCAACCTTGGCAAGTGACCGGTCGACAACAATATATTGATATAAAACAACAATTATGGACTTTTGCAAATCCGTTTATGTTACGTTTACAAACACCGGCATTGCAACCCTAACAAATCCCAATTTAAGCAAGCGAATATGGGACCTGTCAATATGAGAGGGTCATTATCACCCCTAATGCTGAGGGACTCCGTCTGTAATTTCGTAATAGTCGCCTTTTTCGGCGACGAAGATGTTCATTTTCAGTGATGTATTGGTCGGTCGATCAAATGCCCCCATCGCAACTGCTATCCAATCGCGATGTATTGGTTCCCAAAATAGAGAAGAACCACATATTCTGCAGAACCCACGGCGAATTTTTTCAGACGAAAAATACCAAGAGATGTCACTATCGCCGCGGATGTTTATCAGCGATTTTGGAATGTCGGTTGAGGCAAAGCAATGTCCAGAATGTTTGCGGCATTTGATACAATGGCAAACATCAGGTTGTGGAATTTCGCAATTTACTTCGAACCTGATTGCCCCGCACAAACACGAACCAGAATGTAATGCTGACATATTGGAAATCCCCTCATCGGCATATTACGGCAAGATAAATTGCAGCACAATAAGCGGCAAAGGTTTTCAGATTCGACTAAATCCGTTTATGATCCGTTTATAGGTTTTTTGGGGATTCTCGAAAAGACTATTTTGTAAGTTCTTGATTTTCCTAGGAAAACTGGAGCGGGCGAAGGGATTCGAACCCTCGACCCCAACCTTGGCAAGATTCGGCTCTATGAAATTTCCAATATGAATCAGGTGCTTATAAAGTCCCTGAAAAATCCGAACACGATCCGAACATTCTCCACGCACTTTGCTCAGAGCGGCTTTTGTGCAATGTTTTGGCGGAAGCCGCCACATTGAACGATCCCGCCGCTTGTGGTTCCTGTGTTTAGGTTTCCAGACACGTGCGGAAGGCAACATTGCCCCGCGAGCAATAAGACATCAGCTTATTTACTTTGCGGTATTTCGGCTAGGCAAAATGCCATGAGATTTAGCGAGATGGCACCACGAATATGTTTCGCGATGCCATCCTACCCTTACTTTTATCCCTCGCACTTAGCCAAAGTGTGAGAATGAAATTCAACTACCAACTTCTGTTAGAGCGTATGATCGGTCTGATTAAAATTTGTAGCCCACTTCGACACCCATCAGGCGACGTGCGCCTGGCGAGATAAATGAACCGCCAAATTCAATCGCTGGAATGGCTTCGTTGATGTATTTGCGGTCGAGCAAATTATCAGCGAATGCAGTGACATTCCAGTTGTCACCTTCAAGACCAAAGCGCAGGTTCAAGACACCGAACGGATCACGCTTGGCTACGCTGTAATTGGCGTTTCCAACGGCACCGGGGAGCGCGAGCGCCGAAATTGGCAGCAGCTGGCTGAAAATCGTTGAACGTGTTTGATCCTGAACGGTGTGGAACCACGTCGCACCGGTAATCCGATAATCGGCACGCAGAACCAGATCCATGCTGTCATTCAGCGGTGTATCAATCTGGCTGCCGAGGTTGATTGTGTAGTCTGCGGTGTAAGGCGATTTGTTGCCCACAGTGTAAGGCCGTGACGCATTTTTCTTAATTTCGCTGTCCGTCAGGTTGACCGAACCGAAGACCTTCCAACCATCCACAATTTTGGCAGTTGTGTTCAGCTCGACGCCCTTAACATCGACCTGATCGATGTTGGAAACAACGCGGAGTAGACCAAAGGAGCCCACGAAGAATTCGAAGAACTGCATGTCTGTGATGCGGGTGTAATAACCAGCAAGATCAAACGTGACGCGGTTGTCAAACAACGATCCCTTGATGCCCGCTTCAAATGAACTCGACCGTTCTTTGCGGAACAGGTCATTGATCGTCACGCCTGCGCCGATTGCAGGAACATTGAAGTTTGCATTCACCAGAGCAGACGAACCGGTGTTGTTGAAGCCGCCCGATTTAAATCCAATGCCCCAGTTGGCGTAGATGTTTGTCGAGCTATTCGGCGTGTAGCTAAGTGTGACCTTTGGCTGCACTTGCTTAAAGCTGGCTGATTTATCCGCGATACCGCCTGTTGCAGGAAGGCCGGGATTAATCTTCGCACCGGTAATCGGGTCGAATACATTTGGCACGAGGTTGGACGTTGTCCGGTCCTCGACGTCATAACGCAATGCGACGCCCGCTTTGAATTGATCGGACATTTTATAGTCGAGCGAGCCAAATGCCGCATAAACATCGGTTTTGAATGTGTCGTTGAACAACTGCGAAGTCGGGTTGCTGCTGCCGGGTGCGTTGTAAAGCGAACGGCTCACGCCTTGGCCCAGGTCCGCGCCAAGGCTGACGCCTACTGTGCGGTCGATGTGCAGTCCATAGACACCCAATTGCCAATTCAGCGCGCTATCCGTGTTCGACGCCAAACGGATTTCTCCGCTGATGTCCTTTTGGTTGCGAATTTGCAGCTGTGTACCGTCGCAGGTCGTTGGGCTGTACGCGCCGAAGGTTGAACCTGTCGCTGGCGCAAATATAAATGGCACTGGAACCTGTCCGACGAAACCCGGCGCGTTGACTTTGAAGCCGGTCAAAGAGGCCGTCGTTGCAAAGCATTTGTTCTGGACTGCAAGGTTTGTGGCGTTTGAAGGAGCGCCAAGCGCAGGTGAAATATAACGCGCGAAATCAGCCGAGGTGCCGTCTGCGGTCAGGCTTTGGTCGACATCTGAATATAATGCCCAAGCGGTTAAACGCGTTGAACCAAAGTCATGATCGATTTTTGCCGAAAGATCGATAGACCGCTGGTCGTTCGTTGGGCGGATGTTGCTATAGTAACGCAGTTCATGGGCATCGACGTCTTCGAAAAATGCGCCACCAAATGCTTCGATATGAAATACCGAGTTGAAGTTAATCGACGCGCCCGAGAATTTCGAATAGCGGGCCTTTACGTCCAGTTCCGTCGCATCGCCCAGTTGCGCCATAAAGCGGCCGTCGATGGAGTAGACCTCCTGATCATCGACCACCTTTTGATCGAGATACAAGTTTCGGTAAAAGCCGTCTGTGCTGCGGTAGTTGCCCGACAGAACAAAGCCTGCATTATCGCCCAATGGCGATGAGATATAGGCCGAACCTTCCACCGTTTTTTCGTTAGCGTAGCTAAGCTTCACAGCGCCTTCGAGAATATCGCCTGGCTTCACGGTCGACACGACAATCGCGCCGGCAGCCGCGTTGCGACCGTAGATGGCGCCTTGTGGGCCCTTCAATATTTCGATCTGGCGCAGCGTGCCTTGCGTTTGGTTGAGCTGCGCAGTGTTGGTCTTCAAAATGCCGTCAACGACAAGAGCGACCGAGCTTTCAGCGTCACGCGCGCCGTTAATGCCGCGGATGTTGATTTGTGTATCACCGGCTTCGGCGGTTCCCGTTACGATTGTTACGCCGGGTGTAAGCTGGGCAAATCCTTGCGCATTGTCTGCACCGGTTTTCGCAAGCGATTCGGCATCAATAACGGATACAGATGCAGGGACGTCCACGAGCCGTTCATTCTGTCGACGCGCGGTTACGATGATTTCTTCAGCTTCAACGCCCTCTTCGGCTGTCTGTGCGAACGCCGTGGTCGGAATTAAAACACTGACTGCTATCGATGATAGGAGTGCACTTTTCCCAATACGCATGTAACTTTACTCCCCTAGTTTTCCAATTATTGCTTTGATGACAGCTTATTGTATACAAATGGCATTCGTCAAGAGGAGCGTTGCACTAATGTCCCGGGCATCGGAACGAGCATATAATAACATCCGTAGCATGATTTTGTCTGGTGAATTGCAGCCCGGTTCGCAAATTCGTGAAGAAGCGCTTGCGGAATTGTGCGGGGTTTCGCGTACGCCTGTACGCGATTCACTCCGCCGGCTTGAGGCAGAGATGTTCATTCGGCGGAACGATTCGCAGCGGAGTTTTGTGGCGGACTGGTCACTGGATGATCTGGAAGATGCCTTCCAATTGCGGGCCATGCTGGAGGCGCATGCCGCAAAGCGCGCAGCAAGCCGGATTACCCGTGAGCAATTGGGGCAGCTTCGTTTTCACAATGCCCAGCTTAAGCAGGCTATCGACATGCCTAATCCCGATGTGCCGAAATTTTTGGATCATAATCGGCAGTTCCATGCGATTATCCTTGCAGCTGCCGCATCTGAGCGGCTCACCAACATGCTTGCGCAAGTTACCGAGCAACCTGTGGTTCTGCGCACGGCACGACATTATGACTTGGAAAATCTGCGTCGTTCGCACCATGATCACGACGAATTGCTGATCGCATTTGATAAACGTGATGGTGCATGGGCTGCTGCTGTAATGACTGGCCATATCCGGCGCGCCTTCCACGCCTATGCGGAAGCGCATTCGACCGATACGGAAATTCGAAAGTCGAATTTGGCCGCATAATCCTATTTGATTTTGTATACAATTATGCCATTTACGTCGCGATGAGCATTTCTGACCACATTGAGTTTGTCGAAGTTGGACCGCGCGATGGCCTGCAAAATGAGGCTGTATTGGTTTCGACTCAGAATAAGCTGGCGCTGATAAACAGGGCCATCGACGCCGGCGCGCGCCGCATTGAGGTTACCAGTTTTGTAAATCCAAAGCGCGTTCCGCAAATGGCGGACGCGGAAGATATATGTGCGGGTCTGCCGGATCGCGATGATGTCACGTTCATTGGGCTGGTCATGAACCTACGTGGTGCAGAGCGCGCCATTGCTACAGGAAAAATTGATCAGCTGGGCGCGGTGGCGGTTGCAACCGATAGCTTTGCGATGGCCAATCAAGGCCAAAGCAGCAACGAATCGGTCGAAGCAGCGAAAGCTATTATCGCGCTTGCCCATGCTGAAGGACGTTCGGCGCAATGCACAATTGCGGCGTCTTTTGGCTGTCCATTCGAAGGTGAAGTGGCCGATAAGCGCGTCATTGAAATGGCCGTCGCGATCGCAGAGGCTGGTCCCGTGGAAATCGCGTTGGCGGATACCATTGGCGTTGGAAACCCAGCGCATGTTGCACGGCTCGTGACGGAAATTCGCAAGGCGGTTAACCCGCTTCCTGTTCGGGTGCATTTCCACAACACACGGAACACTGGTCTTGCGAACGTTTGGGCAGCTGTTGGCGCTGGCGCGCGCGTCGTAGATGCCTCGCTAGGCGGACTTGGTGGATGTCCATTCGCGCCGGGTGCAGCCGGGAACGTGCCCAGCGAAGACGTCGTCTACATGCTTGAGCGCGCAGGCGTCAGCACAGGTATGAATTTACAAAGTCTGATTGAGGCCAGCAATTGGCTTTCAGAAATTATGGGCAGGAAATTGCCCGGCATGGTGGCGCAATCGCCATCATTTCCAAAAGCAGCGTGAGGAGAGTTTAATGGGGTATCGTTTGGGCGTGGATGTCGGCGGGACTTTTACCGACCTGTTGCTGTTCAATGCAGAGACTGGCGCGTTTTGGAGGCACAAAACGCCTTCGACGCCGCATGACAGCAGCGAGGGCATTTTAAACGGCGTGAACGCGATTTGCGCGAACGCTGGCGTAGATGCGGCAGGCATCGAATATTTTCTCCACGGAACCACGGTGGCGACTAATGCCGTGCTTGAAGGTAAAGGCGCACGCGTCGGCCTGATCGTCACGGAAGGATATCGCGATATCATGCAGATCGCCCGGTCGTATGTGCCCGGCGGTCTTGCTGCATGGATTATCTGGCCAAAACCAACGCCATTGGCGGCATTGGAAGATACGGTCACTGTCGGCGGCCGCATTAACGCACAAGGCGAAGAAGTTCGCCCCTTGGATATAGCTTCAGCAAAAACGGCTCTCGGTTATCTGAAAGAACAGGGCGTTGAGGCGATCACCGTCAGCTTTATGAACGCGTACACCAATGGTGCGCATGAAAAGCAGGTGGGTGATCTCGCCCGTGAAATGATGCCGAATGTTCCGGTGTCGCTTAGCCATGAAGTTCTTCCGGAAATGCAGGAATATGAGCGGACGCTAACAACCGTTGCGAACGCCGCGGTCCGTCCGGTAGTCGGCAAATATATCTCCAATCTGCGGAGCAAGTTGGCTGACGCTGGCTTTAGCGGCAAATTGTCGTTGTTGCGGTCCGATGGTGGCTTGATGTCCGCGCAAAAAGCGCAGGAGCATCCCGTCGACATTTTGATGTCCGGTCCAGCTGGCGGCGTGACAGGCGCGCTTTGGGTCGGCAAAAATGCAGGCATCAAGAATATCCTGACGCTTGATGTTGGCGGCACGTCGACCGATGTCGCATTGATCGAAAATCTGGAGCCACGTCGCGTGCGTACGACCGAGGTCGGCCATTTGGCGGTGCGGGCGTCATCGCTTGATGTCAAAACCGTTGGTGCAGGTGGCGGCTCGATCGCTTATGTGCCTGAATTGACCAAGGCCTTGCGCGTTGGCCCGCAGTCAGCTGGCGCTGTTCCCGGGCCAGTTGCCTATGGCAAGGGCGGGGAAGCACCGACCGTGACCGACGCCAATGTGGTGTTGGGTTACCTTCCCGAAAACCTGTTGGGCGGAACATTCCAACTCGACCGTGAGGGTGCGAAAAAAGCGGTGCAGACCATCGCTGACGCGCTTGGCATTGACCTGATGGCGGCCGCGCGCGGTATCATTGATATTGTGAACGAAAATATGTTCGGCGCGCTGCGCATGATTTCGGTGCAGCAGGGTTATGACCCACGGCATTTTGCTCTGATGGGCTTTGGCGGGGCTGGACCATTGCATGTGAACGCGGTTGCACGGCTGATGGGCAGCTGGCCTGCCGTGTCGCCCGTTTCGCCAGGCGTATTGTGCGCATTGGGTGATGCCACGACGCGGATGCGTACAGAAACCGCACGCAGCTTTTCACGGCTTGCGACAACAACCGACGCGTCCGAGCTCATCGCTATTTTGAAAGAAATGGCGGAGCAGACGCGCGCACAGTTGCAGTCAGATGGCATCAACGATGCGGACATCACCAGCGAGTTCGAAATTGACGTCCGCTATGCCGGGCAAGCATTTGAAGTGCCGTTGACCATTACCCCCGACGTTCTGGAGCGTGATGGCGTTGCCGGCATTCTGGCACGCTTCGACGAGGAACATCTGCGGTTGTTCACCTTCAACATGGATACGCCGCACGAAATCGTGAACTTGCGTGCCGTTGCCTTGGGGCAGCCGCTCGACTTGCCAGCGGCGGAATTGCCCAAGGGTGATGGAAACCCCGCAGCGGCCAAAATGCGCGACCATGTTTTGTGGATGGACGGCAAAGAACAGGCTGCGGTCATCTATGACCGATCAAAGCTGCGACAGGGGGATGTCATTCCTGGTCCGGCCATTGTCGTCGAAATGGATTCGACCACACTTATCGAAACTGGCTGCGTCGCAATCGTCGACAAGGTCGGCAATATCCTGATCAATCTGGCTTGAGGAGGCGAACGACATGCCCGCCCAAATCATTCAAACGAACAACACCCCTTTCAACAAGATCGCTATCGATCCGGTAACGCTCGACATCATCGAAAACGCGCTGCGTAATGCCCGCATTGAAATGGATGCGACCTTGGTGCGCACAGCGATGTCCCCCGGCATTCGCGAGCAAGGTGACGCATTCCCCTTGATAGCGGATCACACCGGTAAGATGATTGTCGGCCAGTTTGGCAGCTTCATCGGCGGTTTCCTCGATAACTTCGACGGAACACTGGAAGACGGCGACATGATTTTCCTGTCCGATCCATATTCCTGCGCAGGCGCGGTGAGCCATTCGAACGATTGGCTCGTGCTTTTGCCCGTGTTCAAAGACGGACGTTTGATCGCCTTTACGTCAATGTTTGGTCACCAATCGGACATCGGCGGTAAAGTCGTCGGTTCGATGCCGATCAACGCCCGTTCGATTTTTGAAGAAGGCGTACGCATTCCGCCCGTCAAAATCTGGAAAAAGGGCGAATATAATGACGATCTGATGAAGCTCGTCATGCACCAAACCCGGAAGCCCGATTGGTGTCAGGCGGATTTGAACGCACTTATCGCGTCATGCCGGGTCGCCGCACGCCGCGTCATCGAAATGGCTGCGCGCTTCGGCGACGATGTCTATATTTCGGCAACGCAGGAACTGTTGGCCCGCAACCATCGCGCGATGAAATCGCTCATCGCTATGGCCATTGGCGAAGAGCCCGTCAGTTTCGAAGATTATATCTGCGACGACGGTATGGGCGCTGGCCCGTATAAAATTAAGTGCACCATGTGGCGCGAAGGCGAAAAGGTTGTGCTCGATTTTGCTGGTACGGACCCGCAAAGTCAGGCTTCCATCAACTTTCTCCTGAACGAAAACATGTTCAAAATGTTCTTTGGCATTTACATGATCATGGTCTTCGATCCGCAGATTTTGTTCAACGATGGCTTTTATGATTTGATCGATGTCCGCATTCCGGACGGATCACTTCTCAAGCCGAAATTTCCAGCAGCGCTCTCGGGTCGCACCCACGCGCTGGGCCGCATTTTCGACATTTTAGGTGGCCTTTTGGGGCAAAAAACACCGGAATTCCTGAATGCGGCCGGTTTTTCCTCAAGCCCCCATGTCTTTTATTCAGGCAACGATAAAAAGGGTGACTGGTTCCAGCTGTTCCAGATCGGCTTTGGCGGCATTCCGGGTCGTCCAATGGGCGACGGACCAGACGGCCACTCGCTGTGGCCGGGCTTCACCAATGTGCCCAACGAATTTCTGGAGCGGTATTTCCCGCTGCTGATCGAACGTTATGAAACCGAACCCGACAGCGGCGGCGCTGGTCTGCATCGCGGCGGTAACGGTATTCACATGACCTACCGTTTTCTGGCAGCAGGCACGATCTCGATCCATGATGACCGCTGGTTCGTTCCACCATGGGGCGTTAATGGCGGTGAACCGGGCAAACGCGCCCGCAAAATTCTCGAAAAAGCCAACGGCACTTCGCAGATTATCGGCAACAAGGTTGAGGACGTCCACGTCGAAGAGGGTGATCAATTGCACTTCATCACCTGGGGCGGCGGCGGCTGGGGCGATGCGCTTGATCGCGACCCCGCTTTGGTTGGCAAAGAAATCGTCCAAGGGCTTGTCACTGTCGAAGGTGCAAAAGCCTATGGCGTAATTGCCAATGCAAATGGCGACGTCGATGCCGATGCCACCGAAGCGTTGCGCAGCCGTTTGCGGCAAACGCGTGGCGAGCTTCCCTTGTTCAATTACGGACCCGGCATTGAAACCCTGCGGGCCAATTGCGAGACAGAAACGGGCTTGAAGGCGCCGGTTCAGCCCGTCTGGACAACGCTGGAGGCAGCCGAGTGAGTGCACTTAAGGGGTTACGTGTAGTTGAACTCGGGCAGTTACTGGCTGGACCGTTTTGCGGACAATTGCTCGGTGATATGGGTGCAGAAGTTATCAAGGTCGAGCCCCCGGGCGCGGGCGACCCCATGCGCGTGTGGGGTCAAGGCGAAGAAAAGGTGCAATGGGAGGTCATTGCACGAAACAAGAAATCTGTTTCGGCCAATCTGCGGATTCCAGAAGGGCAGGCGCTGGTCCGTCAATTGATTGGCAAGGCCGATATCTTGGTCGAGAATTTCAAACCCGGCACGATGGAAAGATGGGGCTTTTCTCCGGAAACGCTTTTGGCTGAACATCCCGGTCTGATCATCGCGCGCATGTCTGGCTACGGCCAGACGGGCCCCTATTCAAACCGCGCTGGCTTTGGCGGCATTGGCGAAGCGATGGGTGGCTGGCGCTATATTGTGGGTGAACCTGACCGCTCGCCAAGCCGCATGGGCATTTCCATTGGCGACACGTTGACCGCCACATATGGTTGCATGGGCGTTCTCGCAGCACTGCATCATCGCAGCGTGACTGGCCATGGCCAAGTTATCGATGCCGCGCTGTATGAAAGCGTATTGCAAGTCATGGAGGGGCTGGTCCCCGAATATGACCATAGCGGCTTTATTCGCGAACGCTCCGGCTCAATCCTGCCCGGCATCGCGCCATCAAACGTCTATATTTGCAAGGACGGCGAATATATGATTGGCGCGAACAAAGACTCGCTGTGGCAAAGATTGGCAGAAGCGATGGGCATGCCTGACCTTGGAACGGACCCGCGGTTCGCAACACATCTTGTGCGTGGCCACAACCAGTTTGAGCTTGATGACATTATCAATGCCTGGGCGGCCACGCTGACCGTTGATGAAGTCGACGCTCTGATGATTGCATATTCCATTCCCGCAGGCCGGGTATACCGCGCGCCAGAGATGCTGGAAGACCCGCATTTCCAAGCACGTGAAGCGATTATCGAGGTTGAAACCGAGCGCTATGGCAAGCTAAAAATGCAGGGCGCGTTTCCGAAGATGTCGGCGACACCCAGCAGCGTTCGTTCACCCGCGCCGTCGATTGTTGGCCAACATAATGCCGAAATATATGGCGGCTTGCTGGGGATGGATATAGCGGAGTTGGATAGGCTGAAGGCGGCTGGTGCAATCTGATGATGCAAAAGAATGACGATCTGACCGCGAATTATGTCGGCGCGTTCGACGGCCGTCTTTCTTTCGGTAAACGTCCCGCGCTCCTCATCGTCGATTTTGTCGTGGCCTATCTGGACCCGGCATCGCCTTTATACGCTGGGGTTGAGGATGCGTTGGCCAGCAATGAACGTCTTTTGGCGGCTGCGCGGGCTGCCGGAATCCCGGTCTTCTTTACGAATGTCGTGTATCAGGCAGATGGCGCAGACGGCGGTTTGTTCTACAAGAAAATCCCGTCGCTTCGGGTGTTTCTGGAAGGATCGCCATTGGGCGCATTTCCCCCGTCGCTTCAACCGGTGGACGGCGAGCGCGTTATTTCAAAACAGTTCGCCTCCGCATTTTTTGGGACATCGCTTGCAGAGACGCTTTCCCGCGAGGGGATAGACACATTGCTCATCACAGGACTGTCGACCTCAGGATGCGTGCGCGCCACGGCACTGGACGCGCTGCAGTCCGGCTTTGCACCCTTCGTCGTCCGTGAAGCCTGTGGCGACCGACATCCGGCGCCGCATGAAGCCAATTTGTTCGACCTACAGGCCAAATATGCCGAAGTCGTTTCGGAACGTGAAGCATGTGCTCTTCTAGGCGTGAACGAGTTACCATAAGCAGGTTTGGGATTGCGCGGACCAGTCCCAAAGCGTTACGGATGAGCTCGCTCATCCGTTTTTAAGGGCAAGCCCATCACAAAGATGAGCGCAGTGCCAATCGAGCAAACCGGCAATGCCCTATCCCAGGCCGACTTAAACGCTGAATTTCCAAGATTTTTACGCGGGCGTTCTAATCAGAACGCTGATTAAAACGCAGGCTGCAAGCCCGCTTTGAGCAACAAAGGCGGTATCACCTAAGTCATTCAAATCATTGGAGCGGGCGAAGGGATTCGAACCCTCGACCCCAACCTTGGCAAGATTCGGGTCGATGAAATTTTGTTGTTAGATTAGATGTTTATACGGTGTCTGAAAAATCCGAACACGATCCGAACATTCTCCAAGCAATTTGCCTAGAACGCTTTGTGTTCAATGCTGCAGCGAAAGCCGCCACCTTAAACGATCCCGCCACTGGTGAGGCCTGGGATCAGGTTTTCAGACAGCCCCTAAAAGCAGACGCCCATTACCGTATCATTTGATGGCAAAAATAGGTGGAGGCCGAATAGGTAGCTTGCGGCTCATGGTCCGCAAAAGCAGGTGTCGTGAACAGCAACACAGGCGGAATCAGTATTTTCTCAAGCAAACCGCCTTTTACTGCTTGCTATCGGAATAAACGGCTCGGCTCGCCGCAGGTGCGTCAAGTAGGACCCAAAGTGACACGGACGATGCCCCCAGCAGGGCGGCAACCGCTATCACACGCGCCCTTCGAACCTCGATGCCGGGCCAGAGCGGTAGTGCCGATAGAACAGCCAACGCCAGTGGCAGGGCGACGGCGAAGGGAAGCGTCGGCCCCACCCCTTGCATCAACTGATGACCCAGCGACAACATGTAGCCACCAACCAGTGCCATGATAGCGATCTGCACAGCAGCATGCCGCGCCAAAAGGGCAAACGTGGTGAGCAGCAGGGGCAAAACCACAAAATAGGCAGCTGTTGGTGCCAGTGCTTGCGCGGCAAGACCGAAGATAAACAGCGGCAGCGCGGCACCCACGACACCAACGCGGCTTGGCCGCCAGGTTGCAAACAGCACGAGAAATGCGGTCAGCGAGCCCAATGCGGCCATAACCTCTAAACGAGGGATCGCGGCCAAACGGTCATAATAATTGGCGGGCGCAAGGCCAAGCGATAAGCGGTTGAGCGCAAAGAGTATCACTGCGCTCCCCAATATCAGCGCCAGCATACGCCCGGCGCCGGCCGTCAGACCGTCTGTTCCGTCCTGCCGTACGACCAAAACCAGTCCGCCTGCTGCCATGGTCATCATGACCCAGCCAAGCCAAACGGGATAGATCACAGTGAAGATACCGAATAGGTCAAAGAACACGGCGTCAGCCGCCCTTTGAGGAAGCCTATCTGCCTTAACGAGCGCGTCGGTAAGGTCGAGGACCTGCCCACCCATGTCCTGCAATGACCCTTGGTCAAGATTATCGGGCGTCGCCATTGGTGAATGGTAGAGGCCAGATCGCCCGATAAAGGCAAAGTTATAGGCGGCGTAATCATGCTTGATGACGGGTGTCAGATCGGAGTCATTGGGCAGGACTGCATAAATGAAAGCAGCAAGTGAAGAGGCGCCAGGGCGACGGACGGCATCGGCATAGACATGCATTGCGGCACCGTTCTGGTGTGAGGTCTGAAACAAAGTGGTGCGTCCGCCGCCACCGCGTGCTTCCATATTAATCACTGCGCCGACGCTTTTGCGCAAAGGATGGTCAGCCCAAAATTGACGCGCGCCCTGTAGGCCAAGTTCTTCGCCATCGGTGACCAGCATGACCAGATCGCGTTCCTGCTGCCCACGGGCGCGGATTGCGCGCGCGATTTCCAAGCTTGCAGCAACGCCTGCTGTATCGTCGGCCGCACCGGGCGAGCCCCAAACCGTGTCATGGTGCGACATCAGAACAACTGACGGCGCGCTGCGATTTTTTCCTGGGAGAATGCCGATTAAATTGACCAAACTGGCCGGTGGATCGTTGCGTCCACTCCAGTGATTGAGCCGTTTTGTGCCCTTGGCGTCGATGAGGCCTGTGCTGGTCGAAACCTCCATCCCAAGCGCTTCCATTCGGCGCGTGATGTGATCGCGCACAACTGCATTCTCCGCGGAACCCGTGACGTGCGGATGCTTTGCCATGGTCCGCACATCCGCCATGGCCCGGATTGCAGAGAAACTTAGTGCCGAGGCATTACTCGGCATTGCTCTTGGCGGAGTAGTTGCAAAAAGCGCCAACATGACCGCTACAACCAGCGCCACCAAAAACGGGCCAAATCTCTTCATGCGCTTTCCCCTCGATTAGGCAGCCTGTTGCCCGCCCCACGAAGTCAGGTCAATATCTGCGTAACAAAGCTCTACGCTTGCTTGTCCAGTGCGACCCCAACCCAACGTCAGGATCAGCTAGCTACCCAATTGCCGACGTTCGCAGCAAAGACCTTTTCGTGACCGCTTTGCGCCTAAATGCGGCCGCAGTGCAGAACAACTGCCAATGCCGAAACCTATGATTCCCACTTGCCGATTACCGCAATCGAACCTTGTGCCTAATTGACATTGCGCTCGTTCGCCGCCCAATAGGGCTCCCTTGCAAGTAAAACTAACGGATTCGACGTTGCACATCCTGGCGTCGAAAAAATGTGATCGGGAGATGGAATGATGGGTCTGAAGCTACACTTTGCACCGAATAGCCGCGCAAGCCGCATCAGTTGGTTGCTTGAAGAGCTTGAATTGCCCTACGAGTTGAACCTGATGGCGTTTCATCCCAAGGATCTCAAATCCGACGAACATCGCGCCCGTCATCCGTTAGGCCGCGTCCCGGTTCTCGACGACGGTGAAATATCGATTTTCGAATCCGGTGCCATTGTCGACTATATCTTAGAGCGGCACAAAAATGGCGGGTTGAAGCCCGCTGTCGCAAGCCATCACTTTGCCCCCTATCTCCAATGGTTTCATTATTGCGAAGGCATGGTGATGCCTCCCGTCAACACGATTGTCGTCCACACGCTACTTCTCCCGCCGGAGCGCCGCGACGAAACCGTCCTGGAGCAGGCTCGCAAATTGCTGACCCGAGCGTGGCAGCCGGTCGATGAAACGCTTGCCGGCAAGGATTATCTGATCGGCGATTTCTCAGGTGCAGATATCATGCTCGGCCATGCCGCTTTCATGAGCAATCGGCTGGGCTGCATTCCACAAGAAATGCCCAATTTGAGAGCCTATGTGCAGCGGATCAGCGAGCGCCCCGCCTTTGCCAAGGCAATTGTTATGGGTTTGTAAGGCAAACGCAAATAGCCCGGACTATTGCTCCGATAATCATATCCAACGACACAATTCTGGTTGCGACCCGGCCCTAGCCTTTTCGCAACATGATGTAGGCGCTGCGGGGCGGCGTTATCGATCCGGACGAGCCATCCACGATCGAAATAGCCCCTGGGGATCGTATTTATCCCGCACGGTGTCGAGCCGCGCGAGGTTTTCATCCTTCATGAAGAGAGCCGGCCTTTTTCCCAGGTTTTCATCTGCCAACTGGATGCCCACAGCATGCGCCTGCATCGCGGCCATTCGCTCGGTAGCCCAATTGGCGTAACGGTCATCATCTTCCCCGCGCGTCCATTCGCCGTAAACTGCAAGATAGCGGTTTGCTTCAAGCGAGAAGGCCATGTCAGGGCGCTGCTGCGATGGATGCCAGTTGAGCCAAAGGCTGTGGCTCGGCGCGGGCGGCATAGTGGCGGCAATCGCTCGCAGGCCGGGTAGTAGGTCGTCGATAGGTGCGTCGGTCCAGATGTTATCGGTACACCAGCGCACGTCCGGCGGGAAATGGGTGATGTTGGCGGCCCGAGACATCAAACTCGTATTCATGGGCACAAGCGGGGTGGTGAAGCTCGCCAGCTTCCGGATTGGGCTATCGGAGATAAAACGTACCGCTTCGCGCGCGTCGGTCCAGCTGTCGGCAAGAACCGGCGCGATGACTTCAATGCCCGGCTGGAAGATGCCCAGCGCCTTAGGCGTGATGAGTATCTGAAATTCGATGGATTGGGGAACGGCGCTGCCGATGTCATCGGCCCAACGAAAGACATGCTCCAGATGCCGTTCGCGAAAGACCTGCATCTTCAGCGCAGTGACGTTTTTGCGTGGGTGAAGCTTTAGGTGATAGCGCAGCACTACCGCAAAGAAGCCCGGCCCTGATCCACGCGCGGCCCAGAACAAGTCGGCATTCTCGCTGGCGCTGGCATGGACCTGTCGACCATCGGCCAGCACCAGATCAATCCCGATCAAACTCTCGGTCGCCAGTCCCAGTTCGCGGCTGCCCCAGCCGAAACCGCCTTGCAGCAGAAACCCACCCATCGCGACATCGGGTGCATGGGCGATGGGGAAGAACAGCCCGTGCTTTCGTAGCGCATTATCTAGGTCGAGCCCCCAGCATCCGGGACCAACCAGTGCAATTCTGGTCACTGGATCAATGGTAATCTGGTTGAACCGGGCCATGCTCAGCAGCAGTCCGCCGTCGCGGATGTGGTTCTGCGCCCAGCTATGGCCGCCCGAAACGATGCTGACCTGCCAAAGGTTCTCGCGCGCCAGCTGCAAGGCGCCCTGCACATCACCTGCATCATTGGCTTCGACCAGAAGCTCTGGACGCACGCCGGGATCGCGGGCGTTAAAGCTGGTTGCTAGCACAGCCTTGTCGAACCCAACATCGCCGCGCCGCCAGACGCGACCCCGGCCCGAGGGACGTTTCATGCCTGCTGCTCGCGATAGGCAGCGCCAAATTCATCGAACAATTGTGGGAGAAAGCCCGCCAGATGCGCCATTTCTTGCGCATTATGGACAAGCAGGTCTGCCGGTGCGGGAAGAAGTTTGCTTGCAACCGGACGAATGGCTCTCGCCAATCCTCGTCTTATGGCACCGGGATTATCGCCCAGCGCGGTATTTTCGCCACCCATCCACATGCGCGAACGCATTTCGCTGCCGCCCGCAACTGGGCGTAACTGGTGTAGAAGCCACCCGCCCTTGAGCGCAGTCCCGGGCACACCGACGCGCGCACAGATCACTACTTCACCCTGCGCGGCCAGCCGATCTGGGTTAAAGCCCATAACAGCAGGCGGCACAAAACCGATGGCCCCTTTCAAGACGCTTGGGCCAAGATACTCGGTGATCAGCGATGTCCGACCGATATAGTTTTCGTCGTTGCGTCCATCAGCCCAGCGTGCGTCGATATGGGCCTTTGGGTGCCACAGCTTGTAGCGCTGCGCCTCGCAGCCGTGCCAGCCGAACCACCAGTCCCACATCCTAGGCGTTACACCCGGCATGTTGGTGAGGCAGAACACGCGGATTGCGCCGTCGGGCGGACAGGTATAGCCCGTCTCGACCGGCCCATAGCCCGGCTCGGCCATGTCGGCTGCGGCGCTGGCGGGCGCGAACAATTCATGCGCCTGCGGCCCGATCAGAAGCGCCTCGGCAACTTGCGGTTGGAGCGGTGCGAGCTCGGGATTGAAGAACTTGGCATAGGGGCTTTGCGCAAGCTCGTCCGGCGAGTATCCAAGGAGCCGTTGGTTCATGGCATTAGTCTCCAATGTTACTGGGGTTGTCATAGGCTGCCGCAAGCATAAGGCGCGATGTGTCGCTGCAATGCTGCAGCATGACCGCGAGCCACGCGCGCCGGGCCTGCGCCATGCTCTCGCGGTTCGAGAAGAACCCCGAACCCCACATGCCAAGCACCGCAAGGAGCGTGATCGCGAGGTGGCGGCCCAACGACTGGACATCGGTGTCCGCGCGCAGTTCGCCATTGGACATAGCTTCCGCCATTAACGCGCGTGCCGATGCGATTGCGCGGTCGACGCTTGTGCTGCGAACCTCTGGATGATCGGAGGTCATGATCGCGGCATAAATACCCCGGTAATAGGTTTCATCGCTGTCGAAAAACGTCTCAATCTGCCCAAGCGCGCGCAACATGCGCGCTATCGCCGCACCGTCAGAGTGGGCCAAACCCAATTGGGTGAATTTGAAAACTGCCTCATCGAGCAGTGCGATCAGCACATCGGTCTTCGATCCAAATAGGTTGTAGGGCGTGCGCAGGCTGACTCCAGCCACTACGGCCAAGCGACGCATGGTGAGATTGTCCATACCTTCGCTGCGAATAATCGATTCTGCCGCCGCACAAATGCGCGCTCGGTTGAATGTTTTGGCCTCTTCGCGTCTTGACATGCTGTTTAGTTGAATAGTTTTATAACATGTGTCAATAATGTTTTGCGTCTGATGATGTGTTGACGTCGAAAAGGAGGATTGCAGCCGATGCCGCAGGATCGAATGACCTTAATAAACGTCGCAAAGTGGCTTGCGTGGTCGATGATCGCGATGGCGGTAATCGTGTTCACGGCTTGGGCGACATCGCCTGATCCACAGTTCAATCCGGCGAGCTTCGAGGAAGAACCACTTGTTCAGGGCTTCGCCCCGCTTGAACAGGCTATCACGCTTGCGCAGTTCCGTGCGCCGAATGGCGACACGCACACGTTGCTGGTGCTTGGCCGGGAAGGGGAGAGCGTTACCGGCATCGACCTCGCCGAACTCGGTACCCCGGCAACAGCCGATCCGTTTGCGGCGTTGGCTGCCGTGAACCTGACCCCAGTATTGGCAGGGCGCGCTGGCAGGATGCCGAAGGTAACGGTAGCGATAAGTGACCTGCTGCCATCTGGCACGGCTGGCACCCGCCAGATTGGTACGGGCACCAATTTCCCCGAGCACGCCGAAGAGGCTGAGAGCGGCACCGTGTTCCAGTTCCCTAAATTCGGCCCGGCCTCTTCTGCACGCACCCGAGTGCAGGCTCCAGAGGGCATCCTACTCGATTATGAGGTCGAGATTTGCGTCCGCTTCGACCGAACATTGCGAACGGTCGAGGACTTTGACCTAGCGGTAAAGGCGTTCTTCCTGTGCGGCGATTTCACCAATCGCAACGCGCTTATCAACCTGGCCGATCCGGACAATCTCGACTCAGGCAGCGGCTTTAGCGATGCCAAGAGCGGACCCGATTTTTTCCCGACCGGCCCTTTTCTTGTTATTCCCAGAGACTGGAAGACGTTCGTTGCCAACATCCGCATGACGACCGCAATCAACGATGCGCCGCGCCAAGACGCGCGCGGCAGCGAGATGACGCTCGACTTCCGAGGTCTTGCGCTAAAGGCCTTCACGGATATGACCAAATCGCGCTTTCTCTATCGCGGCGGCTATACCAAGCTCATGCCGGACGGTGCGATCCCGCCGACCGCCACATTGATGTCTGGAACGGCTGAGGGCACGATCTTCACCCCACCAACACGCAGAGACCTGATCGATGCGGCGTTCGCTTATGTGATTGCGGGCGGTCCATTCGCGCGCCAATCACCGATGGACATTGCCCGCGAGAAATTTATCGCCAACGAACTTGCTGGCGGCCATTTCCTGCAGCCAAATGATGTGGTGCGTCATCGTTCGAACGTCCTTGGCGACATTGTCATCACAGTTGTCCGACCATGATCTAATTGCTTGGGCGGTAGTGCCTTATTCTTGGTCGCACCCGCTCCTGTTGAGAAGCGTGGGTCGGATGGGGACCAGTGTAGGGTCTGCAAAGTTAGCAACAAAAGCCAGGCTTTCTGACTTGCATAAACGGCAGCTATTCATCGATCCGCGCATAGAAGCAGACAGTCCGCCTTCTGCTGCAAAGGCGCTATCACCTAAAGCATTGAAATCATTGGAGCGGGCGAAGGGATTCGAACCCTCGACCCCAACCTTGGCAAGGTTGTGCTCTACCCCTGAGCTACGCCCGCTCTGGCGGTCAGGCATTGAAATCCTGACGGGTGAGGCGCGCCGTTAGCATGGGGTATATTCCCCCGCAAGCCCCAAATGCCGCCTTTTTACGAAAACAGGGTAAAGCCTGTCTTGTGAAAGCCATTGCTTTGCCCACATAGGGGTGAAACGAATCCTGACGAATGGAGAATGACCTTGGCGACGATGGGCCTGACCACCGACGAACAAAAAGCCGTTGAGCAATTCCGAACCGACGTTGTCGCGCCGTCGATGGAGCGGTTGGTAATACTCGATTTCTGGGCAGAATGGTGCGGACCGTGCAAGCAATTGACGCCCATATTGGAAAAAGTTGCGGCCGAATATGCTGATCGCGGCGTGGTACTGGCAAAGGTCAATGTGGACGAGAATAAGTTTATTGCTTCCCAATTTCAGGTGCGGTCCATTCCAACGGTTTATGCCATATTTCAAGGGCAGCCGGTTGCGGACATGACGCCGGCACGCACGGAGCCGCAATTGCGGCAAATGCTTGACCAGTTACTCGAGAAACTCCCGATTAAAGCTGGAGAAGCCGCCGAAGATCCCGCCACGCTATTGGCACCGCTTGTAGAAGAGGCCGAGATGCTTTTGGCGCAAGATAGCGCAGAGCAAGCGTACGCTCTGTTTGCCGAGGTGCTTTCAGCATTGCCGGAACATCCTGCCGCTTTGTCGGGGTTGATCCGGGCATTGACCGCATTGGGACGTCAGGATGAAGCGCAAGCTGTTTTTGATAGCCTCAGCAACGAACTGCGTGCCGACCCAGCGTTGGAAAAGGCAGGATCGGTGTTGAGCATAGCAGCCGCGGCCGTTCCGCCAGAAGAATTGGCGCGGTTGCAGGCCGCCGTTGCGGCGTCGCCAGATGATCATGCCTTGCGCCTGGAACTTGCCAATGCCTTGATGGCGGCAGGCGACCGTGACGGGTCTGCGGAGGCGTTGTTGCATATCATCGCGGCAGACCGCGAATGGAATGACGGCGCTGCCAAGGCGCGGCTTCTTGAAATATTTGCATTAATTGGATTGGAAGACCCATGGGTAGCAGCGACACGCCGGAAACTGTCAGCGATCCTGTTCGGATGACCACACAACGGATTTCGATTTTCCCGCTGACTGGCGCGATCATTTTTCCAAGTATGCAGCTGCCGCTGCATATTTTTGAGCCGCGCTATCGCGATTTGGTGAGCGATTCGCTCGCCCGTGACCGCAAGATTGGGATGATTCAACCCAATGGGCAGGGGAACCAGCCGCCTTTGTTCCGTGTAGGCTGTCTCGCGCGGATCCAGGATGTGGAAGCCATGGACGATGGACGGTACAATATCATCCTAGAGGGCGTGCAGCGCTTTTCGGTCATCAAAGAGTTGGATGTCACCACAAGCTTTCGGCAAGTTGAGGCTGAATTATGGGATGAGGATGAAATAGGTGAGACCCTCTCGCTCGCCGAACGCGCCTCGATGGAAATCGAATCACGCCGTTTTGCCGAATCACAAGGGTATAGCGTCGATTGGGCAGCGGTGTCGCAGCTGGACGATTATTCTCTAGTCAACGCCATTGCCCAAATTGCGCCATTTGATTTTGCCGCAAAGCAAGCCTTGCTGGAAGCGCGCGGGTTATCAGACCGCGCGGACACTATTGTGCAATTGATGCAGTTTTTCGGGCGTCATAACAGTTCCGACGACCGCGTAACGCTACAATAATCAGCCCAGAAAACTCGCCCGCAGGCCGTCGATGACAAATTGCGCGGCCAATGCGGCGAGCAAAACACCCAAGAGCCGCGTGATCACGGCTTCGGCATTGGCACCCAGAACGCGCATGATGGGGCCAGCGGCGAGCAGCGCCAATAAGGTCAACACAAGCACCGTTGCCAGTGCCGCCAAAATGATACTAGCGCGGTCAATGCCAGTATTTTGCGACATGAGCAGCATGACCGAAGCAATCGACCCTGGCCCTGCGATCATCGGCATCGCCATGGGAAAGACAGAAACGTCCTCGATTTCGGGGGTGTCGATGATTTTCTGCGCACGCTCCTCGCGCCGTTCGGTACGCTTTTCAAAAACCATTTCGATGGCGATCAGGAACAGCATGATGCCGCCTGCAATCCGGAAGCTGTTCAATTCGATATGCAGTGCGCCAAGCAATTGTTCGCCGAATAATGCAAAGACCAGCAATATGCCCGATGCGACGATGACGGCACGCCACGCCATATTGCGGCGCTGCGCCGCATTAGCGCCCTTGGTCAGGCTTGCGTAAATCGGTGCACAACCCGGCGGGTCGATCACCACGAAAAAAGTGATGAAGGCCGAAAGAAACAGTTCAATCATCATTGCGACGCAACCTCATCCATGATGACGGTCTCGGTTGTTACGCCGTTCCACAATGTAACCTCGACCGTCCGCGCACCATTGGCTTGAACGATATATGTGTAACGCAAGGATTGATCGCCGGCGTAGCCCGTTTTCATCATTGCGTCCCGCGACGGGGCAGTAATTTTTGCAGACGCGAGGCCTTTGCAACTGGCCACCTTTGTTTCAATCATCTCCTTCGGCGCACGCGGCGTGCTCAGCGTGTCTTTATGGTGCAGCACCCATTTCCATTCACCATCGCCGCGGGCATTTTTCTCTACATATTGCCAGACGGTGGTGAAATAGCCGACGACGCCATCCGATCTCTCCCACGCGCCGGTCGTCACGCCTGTTTTGCCATCGCAGGACATAAACGCCTTATGGGGTCGCCACTTTAGCGATGCGGCGGGGTCTGTTTGGCCCTTCAGCCATTCCATCGCCAGCGTAGGTTGCGGTGCAAAAAGCACGGCATCCTTGCCAGCCTTTTCGCGAAAGGCGGTCCATTGCCCCTTTTGTTGGGCAAGCTGATTAAAGCCAATATCTGCCGCAATGATCGCGCTTGGGTTGGCAATTTTGGGTTGGAATTCATAGAATTCGCGGCTTGGCGAGGCCGCACAAGCCGAAAGCGCAGCTGCAGCCAGAAGGACAGTAAATGCTTTCATCGCGTTAAATTCCTTCTGGTGCGGCAACTCCTGCGCGGCGGTGCGCGGCCACCAAAGTATTCCGCAACAGGCACGCGATGGTCATAGGCCCAACCCCGCCCGGTACGGGGGTTATAGCGCCAGCATGACGTAACGCGTCGTCAAAGGCAACGTCGCCGACCAAGCGGCCTTTGCTTTGCCCTACCTCGGGCTCCAAGCGATTAATGCCAACATCAATCACCACGGCGCCGGGTTTCAAATAATCGCCGGTCACCATCTCTGCGCGGCCAACAGCAGCCACAACAATGTCTGCACGGCGCACGACATCGGGCAAATCCTGCGTGCGGCTATGCGCGATGGTCACGGTGCAATTTTCGGCCAACAGCAATTGCGCCATCGGCTTACCGACAATGTTGGACCGTCCGATGACCACGGCATTTTTGCCCGACAAATCACCCATATGATCCTTCAACAGCATCAAGCAGCCAAGCGGGGTACAGGGGACAAACGCCTCTTCACCCACCGCCAGCCGCCCCGCATTGACGACATGAAAGCCATCGACATCCTTGCCCGGATCAATCGCGGCGATCACGGCTTTATCATCCATATGCGGCGGCAAAGGCAATTGCACCAATATACCATCAACGGCGGCATCCGCGTTGAGCGTTTCAACAAGCGCGATAAGCTCATCTTGCGAAACCGACGCCGGCAAGCGATGTTCGAAGCTGTTCATACCTGCTTCAATCGTCGCCTTCTTCTTGGAGCCCACATAGACTTGGCTGGCCGGATCCTCACCCACGAGGACAACGGCAAGGCCTGGCTTACGCGCCGTTAATGCGACAAAGCTTTCAACGGCAACCGCAACGCGCTGGCGCAATTGGGCGGCAAATGCCTTGCCATCAATGATAAATGCGTTGCTCACATGCCCGCCGCAGAAATATCATTGGCCACACCCACCAACAGCATTTGCAAGATGCGCAGACCAATCAACAACACCATCGGTGAGAAGTCGATCATTCCTGTATCCGGCATAATCTTGCGGATAGGCTTTAAAAAGGGGTCCAATATGACCGAAAGCGCCTGCCAGATGGCGGCAACAATGTTGTTCGACAGGCTGACGACGTTAAACGAAATCAGCAAGCTCAGGATAAACTGAACAATGACGACGGTGGACAATATCGTCATCAAATATCCAATTATGGAAATAAGCGCGAGAAGCATATAATTCTCCGGAAGGATGTGACGGAGCGATTAGCCGAGGCAGCGCGCTGTATCAACTACCTATAACAGTGCGCGCCGCTATTTACTTGTGAATCAGGGTTCCTGCACCCTTAACCGTAAACATTTCGATCAGCATGGCATGGCTGGTCCGGCCGTCCAAGATAACCGCTGCATCGACGCCGGATTCAACCGCATCGACGCATGTCTGAATTTTGGGGATCATGCCGCCGCTAATGGTGCCGTCATTTTGCAGTTCGGCTATCGCAGCAGGATCAAGATCGGTCAGTAGCTCACCCGATTTGCTTAAAACGCCCGCAACATCGGTCAAAAGGAATAGCCGCGACGCACCTAGCGCACTTGCGACTGCACCCGCCATAGTGTCGGCGTTGATGTTATAAGTATGTCCATCAGCACCAACGCCAATCGGCGCGATGACCGGAATCATGCCAGCGGCGCTGATCGTATCAATGATGCTGCGATCAACAGTGGTCGGTTCGCCAACAAAACCAAGATCTATATTGCGTTCGATATGACTGTCCGGGTCTTTTTGCGTGCGCTGCACTTTGGTGGCGGTGACGAACCCGCCATCCTTGCCCGATATGCCAAGCGCCTTACCGCCAGCTGCATTAATCCAGCCAACCAGCTCCTTGTTAATCGCCCCCGACAGAACCATCTCCGCAATCTTCGCGGTTTCAGCATCGGTGACACGAAGGCCGTCAACAAATTCGCTTTCGACACCCAATTTCTTAAGCATGGCGCCAATTTGCGGTCCGCCGCCATGCACGACAACGGGGTTGATACCGACAGCCTTTAACAACACCACATCGTCCGCAAAGTCGCGCGCCAGGCTGGCATCACCCATTGCATGTCCGCCATATTTGACGACAAAGGTTTTGCCCGCATAACGCTGCAGGTAAGGGAGCGCCTCGGTTAGCGTTTCGGCTTTTGCCAAATTGGCGGGATCAATTGTCATGGGCACTAACTGCCTTGGGGTCCGTACCATCAAGCTTATGGCCGTAGCTGACAAAGAAAGTGATGAGCAATGGCACCATGATAATGCTCAGCAAAACCTTGGCCAACATTTGGCCGAGCAGCAGGTCCGTGATCGGAAACACGCCATAAAAGGCAATGCTTACGAACAACAAGGTATCAATAATCTGCGACAACACGGCAGCAATGGCGCCGCGCAATGCGACATATTTGCCTACGGCGCTTTTCAAGCGATCGAACAGATACACGTTGAGCATTTGCGACACGCCATAAGCGACGATGCCTGCGACCCAGATGCGCGGCGTCTGACCCATCATGGTGTTGAACGCATCGAGAAATTTAACGTCCATCTTCGGTGACGGGGGCAATGAAAGCACCAGCAACGCGAGCAATATCGACGCGATCAACGGAATGAAGCCATATTTGACCAATCGGTCCGCGATAATCTTTCCGTGCAAGGCCGCCACTGCGCTCGAAAGGATGACCAACAAAAGAAACGGAAAGATGCCCGCTTCTACCGCCAACGGCCCTAAAGAAACTTGTTTATTTCCAAGCACGCCAGCAATGCACACCATGCCGCCGTAAATGATTGAAAACATGAAAAGCGATTTAGGGATGCCCCCCTCGGTCGCGCGTAATGTGGTCTGAACAGTCATTCAAAACTGACTAGCGTCTAATTTTATTGGCGCAAGACTAACGATGACGCTAGGTTGCTCGAGAAAACATAAAATGCCGTCACGTTGAACATTTTTCAGCGCCTTAATTCTTAGTGGTGTCAGAATAAGGTCCTGAAACGAGATTTAGGGTGGCGGTGTTCGGGGAAGCTATACATGCAGATTTTATTGAGCATCGCGGGCATGATTGTCATTTTGGCGATAGCGGTTTTGCTGTCGTCCAACCGTCGCGCGATCAAGTTCCGTGTGGTCGGTGCGGCTTTTGCCCTGCAGGCTAGTCTTGCGGCTTTGGTATTGTACACATCATGGGGCAAGGTTGCGCTGAATGCGGCCTCCACTGGCGTTTCCAATTTGCTTGGCTATTCGGCTAAGGGCACGCAGTTCATTTTTGGTCCGCTGGCCTCTCCCGAAATCGGCGGTAACAGTTTTGCTATTCTCGCCTTGCCCGTCATCATCTTTTTTGCATCGTTGATTTCGATCCTCTATTATCTCGGCATCATGCAATATATGATCCGCTGGATTGGTGGCGGGTTACAAAAAATTACCGGTATCTCTAAAGTCGAAAGCCTCTGCGCCGCCGCCAATATTTTCGTTGGGCAGTCGGAATCGCCATTGGTTATCCGGCCCTATCTCGCCGGATTGAGACCGGAACAATTATTCTGCGTTATGACCGTTGGCATGGCGGGCGTTGCTGGCACAATTCTTGCCGCTTATGCCTCGATGGGTATCCGTATTGATTATCTGCTCGCAGCCGCCTTCATGTCTGCCCCAGGCGGCATATTGATGGCCAAAATCATGATGCCCGATGTCCCGCCAGCTGCGTTGGCTGAGGGTGACCCGGCATTGGCCAACCCGCATCCCAATGATGAACCCGAAATGACGCATGATGACGGCGAAGAAAAACCTGCCAACATCATCATGGCGGCGGCCCAAGGTGCGCAAACCGGCGTCAAGCTGGCCGTCGCGGTAGGTGCCATGGTTCTTGCCTTTGTTGCCTTGGTAGCCTTAGCAAACGGCATATTAAGCGGCATCGGAGGCTGGTTCGGCCTGCCCGAATTGAGTTTTCAGCAAATTGTCGGCTATGTCTTTGCGCCAATCATGTTCCTGCTTGGCGTGCCATGGCATGAGGCCATTCAGGCAGGCGGATTATTTGGCACCAAAGTCGTCTTGAATGAATTTGTTGCCTTTATCGATCTGGGTGCATTGAAGGACCTGTCCGCGCCGACCGTCGGAATCGTCACTTTCGCCCTGTGCGGATTTGCCAATTTCAGCTCCATCGCAATCCAGATGGCCGTCACCGGAAGCCTTGCCCCCAATCAACGTCCCATGATTGCAAAGCTGGGTGTGAAAGCGCTTGCCGCAGGGTCGCTATCGAACCTGATGAGTGCCGCACTGGCGGGGCTGTTTCTGTCGCTGACCTAATCAGCTTTCGCCAGCCGCGCGCTTGAGTTCATATAAGAGGTCAAGTGCTGCGCGTGGGCTCAGCGCATCGATGTCGAGATCGGTCAGCTTCTCACGCACGGCATCTACCTTCGCCTCAGCCGCGTCGATTGCAGCGCTGAACAAAGGCAAGTCGCCCAGCCCTGCGGCAAGGCCGCCGGTTTCTGCACGGCCTTTTTCGAGCTTGGCAAGCACAGCACTCGCGCGCGCCACAACCTGTGGCGGAAGGCCCGCAAGCTTTGCCACCGCAATGCCATAGCTGCGGTCGGCGGGGCCATCGGCAAGCTCATGCAACAGCACCAGATCGCCTTTATACTCTTTCGCGCGAACATGATGCAGCGACAGCGCGTCCAAGCTATCCGCCAAGCGCGTCAGTTCATGATAATGCGTTGCAAACAGACAGCGGCAGCGGTTGGTTTCGTGAATTCCCTCGACCACTGCCCAGGCAATGGCAAGGCCGTCATAGGTCGATGTACCGCGCCCAACCTCGTCCAATATGACAAAGCTGCGCTCGGTCGCTTGCGCAAGAATGGCGGCGGTTTCGACCATCTCGACCATGAAGGTTGACCGGCCGCGCGCCAAATTGTCCGATGCGCCAACGCGGCTGAACAATCGGTCGACAAGGCCCAGCCGCGCTGAGGTGGCAGGTACATAACTGCCCGCCTGCGCCAGCAAAATGATCAACGCATTCTGCCGCAAAAAGGTTGATTTACCGCCCATATTTGGACCGCTGACGAGCCATAATCGTTTTTCAGGCGACAAAGTGCAGTCGTTGGCGATGAACCGGTCGCCTGACTTTGCCAACGCGCTTTCGACCACAGGATGACGCCCACCTTGTATCTCAAGGCAAGGATGCGCCACAAAAACTGGGTGGCACCAATTGCTCTCCGCCGCGCGTTCGGCGAGCCCCGCCGCAACATCAATGCGCGCCAGGGCGTCCGCGCTGAGGGCGATGGCATCGCGGCGAGATAAAATCAGCGCAATCAACTCTTCCAAATGCGCCGCCTCAGCCGCCAGCGCATGGCCGCCGGCCTGCGTGATGCGGACCGCTTCTTCATGCAGTTCCGGCGAATTGAACCGCACCGCCCCTGCCATCGTTTGCCGATGGGTGAAGCCTGTGCCGGGGGCCATCAGCGCATCGCCATGCTTGGCGGGCACCTCGACAAAATAGCCCAGAACGGCGTTGTGCCGTATTTTAAGCGCGGATATGCCCGTCGCATCGCGATACCGCGCTTCCAACTGTGCAATCGCTTGACGACCATCGCGGCCCGCGACCCGCAGCACGTCCAAAGCGGCATCATAGCCTTCGGCGATATAGCCGCCTTGCGTAGTGTCGGTAGGCGGCAACGAGACCAAAGCACGCGTCAGCAGATCCACCATATGGCCATGGCCATCCAATGCAGGCAAAAGCTGATCCAGCAGTTCTGGCCGGTCGGCCATTGCACCCAAGCGCTCACGCAATGCCCGCGCTGCATCCAACCCGTCGCGTATCTGTCCCAAGTCGCGCGGGCTGCCCCGCCCCGCCACAACGCGACCAAGTGCGCGTGCAATATCCGGCAATTGCCGCAATGCCGCGCGGACCGCATCACGCGTTAATGGCGCGTCATGAAACCATTGCACCAGTGACAGGCGCGCTTCTATCTTCACCTTGTCCATCAAGGGCGCGGCAAGATCAGAGGCCAATTGCCGCGCACCGGCGCCCGTAATCGTCCGATCAACCTCGGCGAGCAAAGACCCCGCGCGACCACCTTTACTGGCGCTGTTAATCTCCAGACTGTCCCGTGTTGCCTGATCAATCAAAAGATGTTCATGCACCTCACGGCGGACGGGAAGCTTTAGAAAGGGCATTTTGCCCTGTCCGGCATGTGCGAGATAGGAAATCAAACCGCCAGCCGCCGCCTGCTCCGCACGGGTGACAGGACCAATGCTATCGAGCGTGTTGAGCGCAAAATGCTGCCGCAACATATCGCCACCAACAACGCTGTCAAAATCTTGCCGCGGCCGCATGATGGCACCCGGTAGTTCTGCAAAGCCGTCGGGCACGACCAATTCGCTGGCGGAAAGCCGCGCTAATTCTGCCTCAAGCGCACTGCCCGTCACCGTCACCAGTTCAAAATAGCCCGTCGATATGTCCGCGGCCGCTATCCCAAAAATCTCGCCGACCTGCGAAACAGCCACCAACATGTTGGATGCCCAGCTATCGAGCAGACTATCCTCGGTTAGCGTCCCTGCGGTCACAAAACGCACAATATCGCGTGTGACCAACGTCTTTCCTCCGCGCGCCTTGGCCGCTTCAGGGCTTTCCGTTTGCTCGGCAATCGCAACGCGATGCCCCGCCTTGATTAACCGTGCCAAATAACCTTCGGCTGCATGAACCGGAACGCCGCACATGGGGATTGGCTTGCCATCATGTTCACCGCGCGAGGTTAACGCGATATCCAGCGTCGCTGCCGCCGCGCGTGCATCGTCAAAGAATAATTCAAAGAAATCGCCCATGCGATAAAACAGCAGACAATCACCCGCTTTGGCCTTGAGGCCCATATATTGCACCATCATCGGTGTCGGTGTGCTGTCTCCCGCCATAAACAATATGTTAGCGAAGGCTGGCGGGCGGGGCAATGCTTGCCCTCAGGTTAGCAGCGCGTTAGGGCTGATAAATTGATTATAAATAGTCAGGCCCAAGAATGAACGATAGCGACGTCCAAATTACCCCACAAGAAGCATTGGATTTCCATGCGCAGGGGCGCCCCGGTAAAATCGAGATCGTGGCGACCAAGCCCATGGCGACCCAGCGCGACTTAAGCCTTGCCTACTCACCCGGCGTCGCTGTGCCGGTGCAGGCCATTTATGACGATCCCGCCACAGCCTATGATTACACCGCCAAAGGCAATTTGGTGGCAGTCATCTCCAACGGCACCGCGATTCTAGGCATGGGGAATTTAGGTGCTTTGGCGTCAAAGCCTGTGATGGAGGGCAAGGCAGTCTTATTCAAACGCTTCGCCGACGTCGATTCCATCGACATCGAAGTGAATACCCAAGATGCGCAGCGTTTCATTGACGCGGTTGAATTGCTCGAGCCTACCTTTGGCGGCATCAATTTGGAAGATATTGCCGCGCCCGATTGCTTCATCATTGAACAAACATTGAAAGAGCGGATGAACATCCCCGTCTTTCATGACGATCAACATGGCACGGCGATCATTGCCGCCGCGGGTTTGATCAATGCGTGTGAGCTGACCGGAAAGTCGCTTAAAGATATTAAGATAGTCTGCAACGGTGCCGGCGCCGCGGCGATTGCCTGCACAGAGCTGATCAAGGGCATGGGCGTGCCGCACAATAATGTCATCATGTGCGACAGGACCGGTGTGATTTATCAGGGCCGGACCGAAGGCATGGATCAGTGGAAATCCGCACATGCCGCAAAAACCACGGCCCGCACGCTCGCAGAAGCAATTGTGGGCGCGGATGTGTTTCTGGGGCTTTCGGCGGCCAATGCGTTAAGCGCCGATATGGTGAAATCCATGACGGATCAGCCGATTATTTTTGCGATGGCAAACCCCGACCCCGAAATCTCTCCACCCGTGGCGCGTGCGGCGCGGCCGGACGCCATTATCGCTACGGGCCGGTCGGATTTCCCTAATCAGGTCAACAATGTCCTGTGTTTCCCCTTCCTGTTCCGCGGCGCCTTGGATGTACGGGCGACCATGATCAATGAACCGATGAAAATCGCCGCCGCACATGCGCTGGCGCAACTGGCACGCGAAACCGTGCCCGAAGAAGTGGCAGCAGCTTATGGCGGCCTCATGCATAAATTCGGCCGCGATTATATCATCCCGTCGCCGTTCGACCCGCGTTTGATGGAAATCGTCGCCTCCGCTGTTGCCAAGGCCGCGATGGATTCGGGCGTCGCGCAAAAACCGATTGCAGATATGAACGCCTATCGCGCCAGCCTGCGCGCGCGACAGAACCCGACGACATCCGCGCTAACCCAAGTTTATAAGGCGGCACGCGCGAAACCCAAGCGCGTCATTTTTGCCGAAGCCGAAGAAGATGTGGTCGTCCGCGCTGCCGTTCAGTTCAAACAAGATGGCTATGGTATTCCGGTTCTTGTTGGCCGCGATGTCCGTGTCACGGAAAAGCTGATTGAATTGGGGGCGAACCCCGATGATTATGAAATACACAACAGCGTCACCAGCCCGCTCGTCGATAAAATGGTCGACCGGCTGTATAATCGCTTGCAACGCCGCGGTTACCTGCGTCGCGATATTCAACGGATGGTCAATCGTGACCGCAATATCTTTGGCGCATTACTGCTACAAATGGATCAGGCCGATGCCATGATCACCGGTGTCACCCGCACCTTTGGTCAGACGCTGCGCGAACTGCGCCGCGTACTTGACCCGAAAAAAGATGCGGTGCCTTTCGGTATCCACGTCATGGTGGGCAAAACACATACCGTGTTTATTGCCGATACCACCGTCAACGAACGTCCAAGCGCTGAGGAGCTCGCGCATATCGCCGAGAAGACCGCTGGCGTTGCCCGTCGCATGGGACATGTCCCGCGCGTTGCGTTTCTGTCCTTTTCAACCTTTGGCAATCCTGCGGGAACATGGCTTAACAATATCCGCGATGCGGTGGCCATTTTGGACGCGCGTCGGCCCGATTTCGAATATGAGGGCGACATGCCGCCGGATGTTGCGTTGAACCCAGCGCTGATGAAAAACTACCCATTCTGTCGCCTATCTGGCCCCGCGAATGTTCTGATCATGCCCGGGCTTCAGTCAGCGAACCTGTCCGCTAAGTTGCTGCGCGAATTGGGCGGGGATCAGGTCATTGGCCCGATGCTACTGGGCATTGAACGCCAAGTGCAAGTGGCAACCATGGCATCAAGCACAGGTGATTTGGTCACGCTCGCGGTCTTGGCGGCTGCCGGGGTTGCGGAATAAAGGTGGGTCTTTACGTTGCCCAAAAGCCACTAAAGACTTAATTCGGGCTGTTTGGTGTCGCGCCTTGCGCGCCACCAGCACCGACCGCGCCGATATTGCCGAAAATTTCTTCAAAGAAGCTTGTCTCGCGGCCCAATGTCGGCGTTTTATCACCTTCAGGGCTAATGTTCGAAATCAATTCGGTGCCCGTTTGGGAAACCGATGCGACATTGCCTGCCGCGTCAAACCGGACTTTGAGAACAAATTGCTTATCGGCTTTTGGCTGCGAAAACGCCAATTGCTTGGCATCGCGCGAGTAATAATACCAATCATTCTGGTCAAACTGGCCGACAAAAGTTGGGCGGCCGAGCGATGCCTGAACCGATTCCTTATTGTCGACACCCGGCTGAACCGAACTCAACAAAGTTTGATCCCCAATATAACCCTGATGTGAACGCAAACGCGTGCATCCCGTGGACAGCGTCAATGCGGCAATCAATGTTGCAAGACCGGCAATTTGCGACGCGCGCATAGACTTCTCCGCTAATCCACTAAACTTGGGCCTTTGCCATTGCATCCTTAAGGCGCAATATCAATATGCAATCCCAGATGAATGCCCGATGAGCAAGGATGAATAGGCTGTTATGACATTATTGAAGCGACTGTTCGGCAACGGGCAACCTGATCCCAAAATAAAACTTGTCCCTTTGTATAACCAAATTGTGGCCAAGGCGCGTGAACCACATTGGTATATCGAAGGCCAAGTACCCGACAGCCTTGATGGCAGGTTCGACATGGTGGCCACGATATTGTCGCTCGTGCTTTTACGGCTTGAAGAAAGCGAGGCTCATGCGCTTGATATGGCACGGCTGACGGAAGTTTTTGTCGATGACATGGACGGACAGCTGCGCGAAGTGGGCATTGGCGACATGATTGTCGGAAAGCATATTGGCCAGATTATGAGTGCCGTCGGCGGCAGGCTTGGCGCGTTGCGAAATGCCATGGGTGACCCCGACGCCCTTGACGATGCCTTAGTCCGCAACCTTTACCGCGGCGTCGCGCCATCGGCCGAGGCGCTTGCGCATACACGCAAGGGCTTGCTTGATGTCGAACGCGCACTGGCCGCATTATTACCAAATAACTTGGTGGAGGGCGACGCCAAATGGTAACCCCGAATGAGTTCAGCCATATCATCAAGCTGTCTGAAGTGGGCAGTCACAGCCGCAACCTCCAACTTTCGGCGGACGAGGTGGCCCGCACTGGATTGATGGCGCGTTTTGATTTGGCTGCGCTAGATTCGCTTAACGCGGAGATTTCGCTGACGCACGATGCCGAAGGCGTGGTAGCTACCGGTCGCTTCACCGCGGACCTTGCGCAATATTGCATTGCCTCGCATGTCCCTGTTCCTACCAAAATGGACGAAGCCATACATATCCGTTTCATCCCCGAACCTGTGGTGAGCGGTGAAGTGGAGCTTGAATTGGAGGCAGATGATTGTGACACGATGTTCCATGATGGCCAGACCATTGATCTGGGCGAAGCGGTGGCCCAATCGCTTGGCCTTGCGCTGAACCCCTATCCGCGCAGTCCGGAGGCAGAGAAAATGCTGAAGGCTGCTGGTGTCAAAAGCGAGGACGAAGTGGTTCCAACAGGCGCGTTGGCGGGCCTTAAGGACTTGTTGGCGAAAAAATGATGGATGCACGCCATGTTTGATGTGGCACTGCGCCGGTTGGTCGACCCTGCCCTTATCCGCATGGCGGGATGGATCACACACACACCACTTTCGGCCAATATGGTGACAATCAGCGGCGCGGGGCTTGCATTGGGCGCGGCGTTTTCCGTCACCCAATTAAATTTCACGGCGGCGTTGGTCTTTATCTTGCTGAACCGGATCGTCGACGGGTTGGATGGTGCGGTAGCCCGTATCAACGGCCCTACAGCGTTCGGGGGATATCTTGATACCATTTGCGATTATATTTTTTATCTTTCCATCCCAATCGCATTCGGCTTGACGAGCGCCATCAACCAAATACCCGCGTTATTGCTGGTCGCTAGCTTCACTTTGACCGCGGTCAGCTTTCTGGCTTTTGCTGCCATTGCCGCGCGGCAGACATCTGGAGATAGCACGCATGGCCCCAAGGCATTTATCTATTCAACCGGATTGATGGAGGGCGCGGAGACCATCGCCTTTTTCATTTTGTTCTGCCTGTTCCCCAGCTTTTTCCCGACGCTTGCGATTATCTTTGCTGCATTGTGCCTGCTAACGGTCGTGCAGCGCTGCATCCTCGCGGCAAAAAGCTTCCGCTAACCACGCTGCCAGCGGAACCAGCGTTCGGCCCATTTCAGCAAGCCCACAGGCTTACGCGCAAGACCAAATTGCCCCGCGGCATATTTGTTTGCCTCGGCCCATGTGGGATAAGGGTGAATGGTCTGAAGGATTTTGCGCAGGCCCATATTATGCTTCATCGCAAATGTGACCTCGGCGAGAATTTCGCCCGCATTCTGGCCAATGATTGTTGCACCCAATATCCGGTCGCTGCCCTTTGCGGTTAGGATTTTGACAAAGCCGCGCGCCTCGCTTTCGGCGATAGCGCGGTCGAGGTCATCCAGATCATAACGCGTTATATCAAAGGAAAGACCCTGCGCTTCGGCTTCGGCTTGCGTCAGCCCCACCGTGGCCAACTCAGGCGCGGTATAGGTCACGCGCGGCAGGACACGGTAATCGGTGCGGTATTTTTTAAAAGGTCGCGCCAGTGCGTTCACACTGGCATACCAAGCCTCATGACTGCCGCCATGGGTGAGCTGCTGACGCCCCGCGACGTCGCCCGCGCAGAGAATATGCGGCAAGTTGGTGCGTAAATACACGTCGTTTTCCAGCTGTCCATCGACGATCAGGCCAAGTTCTTCCAAACCAAAGCCTGCCACGCGGGGTGTGCGTCCGACGGCGATGATGATGTCATCATATGCGATTGTCGTTTCGCCCTCCGGTCCAGTCACCACCAAATTCTTACCCGCTGCAAACCGCACCGCGCGATGGTTATTAAGGACCGTGACGCCTTCCGATTCCAAACATGCCGTCACCAACGCTGCTGCATCTGCATCTTCCTTTAGCAGCAATCGTTCCGCCATTTCGACGATGGTAACATGCGACCCCAGCCGCTGAAATGCCTGCGCCAGTTCACAACCGATTGGCCCGCCACCCAAGATGACAAGCCGAGCCGGTGCTGTGGACCGGGTTGCCATGACGTCCCAGAGCGTTTCGCTGGTCAAATATCCGCTATGCTCAATGCCAGGCAGCGGCGGAATAAAAGGCGCTGCGCCGGTGGCGATGATGAACGACTTCGCCGTCAACCGCCGTGCGCCATCAATCTCAACTGTCCATGGGTCAATGAAGCGGGCATAGCCCTTCACACAGTCAACCCCAAGGCCTGTAAAACGTTCGACGCTGTCATGGGGTTCAATGGCAGTGATGACATCGCGCACCCGGCGCATGACTGCTGGGAAGTCAATGACAGGCGCACCAACGTCAATACCAAAGCGGGCCGCATCGGCAATCTGATGCGCGACCTTGGCGCTTTTGATCAGCGCTTTTGACGGCACGCATCCGGTGTTCAGGCAATCGCCGCCCATCTCATGCGCCTCGATCAAGGTCACTTTGGCCTGCACCATGGCCGCGATATAGGCCGAGACAAGGCCCGCAGAACCCGCGCCAATGACAATAAGATTGCGGTCAAACCGCTTGGGTTTTTGCCAGCGTTCAGCCACGGCTGCGCATTACCAGGGCCACGATAGCCTTTGCCGCCCAAGGGAAAAGCGCGAGCGCGACAAAGGACGCGATGAGGGCTGGCGACAATAAACCAGCGGTGCTTTCGATACGGCTCATCTGCGTGCCCGCATTCACAAACACAATGGTCGCAGGCAACATGCCCAACTGGCTAACCCAGAAAAATGTCCGCGTTTTTATCCGCGTCAGGCCCATTAAAAGATTGATCACGAAAAACGGAAAAACCGGAATCAAGCGCAGCGTGAAAAGATAGAAAGCGCCATCCTTTTCTAGGCCTTCATCAATCGCGCGCAGACGTTCGCCAAATTTGCCTTGTACCCAATCGCGCAGAACAAAGCGCGCACTCAAAAATGCCAATGTTGCCCCCAAGGTGGAGGCAAAGGAAACGATGATTGTACCGATCAGCACGCCGAACAACGCGCCTGCAATCAATGTCATGATTGCCGCACCGGGAATCGAAAGCCCCGTCACCGCGACATATAGGAGGAAGAACCCCGATATATAGAGGAGGGGATTGGCGTCCTTTGCCGCAACGATATCCGCTTGGCTGGCCTTGAAGTTTTCGAGGCTCAGAATCTGACCAAGGTCAAAAACGAAATAGGCGACAATCGCGCCAAGCAGAACAAGGACCAAGGTGGCTTTTTTAATCATGGTCCCTGCTCAATAGATGTTGGTTTTTAAACGTCGCTGTGGATCAAAACGGTACGTCGTCATCAAGGTCGTTGTCGAAGTCACCGCCGCCAAAGCCGCCTGACGATCCGCCGCTGCTGCCGCCGCTTGCACCCCAATTATTACCGCCCGATGCGCCACCAGACGACGCGCCGCCACCCCAGCTATCGCCGCCGCCTGAACCACCCTTAGGACCGTCCAGCATCACCAGCTTGCCATCAAAACCGCCAACCGAAACTTCGGTGGTGTAGCGGTCATTGCCCGATGCATCCTGCCATTTGCGTGTACGCAACTGGCCTTCGATATACACCTTGCTACCTTTTTTTAAGAAGCGTTCGGCCACACCGACCAGACCGTCCGAATTCAGCACAACGCTATGCCATTCGGTGCGTTCTTTTTTCTCGCCTGTGGTGCGGTCTTTCCAATCTTCCGACGTTGCGATGCGCAAATTGCAAATGCGGCCGCCATTTTGGAAGGATTTGACTTCAGGATCCGCGCCCAAATTGCCAACGATGATGACTTTATTGACGCTTCCCGCCATGTTCCTGTCCTTTGAATAATTATTTCTGTCGGACTGCTATAAGCCGAAGGAACGCGCTGTCCAATATGTAATACCCGCAGCCGCATACGCCAGCGCAAAAAGATAGCTGACCATGAAGATGGGCCATTTCCAACCATTGGTTTCCCGCCGTGTCACGGCAATGGTTGAGATGCATTGCGGCGCAAAAACAAACCAGGCGAGGAAAGCTAAGGCGGTCGCCAGCGACCAGTCCGCCGCAAGCTTTGGACCAAGGCTGGTCGCTGCGGCGTCTTCATCCGCGGCGTCAATGGCATAGACTGTGGCAAGCGCCGATACCGCAACCTCGCGCGCAGCCATCGCCGGAATGAGCGCCAAGGCGATATCATGGTTGAACCCGATGGGGCGGACAATCGGTTCAAGTCCGTCGGCAATACGTCCTGCAACCGAATATTCGACTTGCGAGACATTGCTGCCATCGGGTGCCTTGGGAAAGCTTAACAGCGCCCATAAGATAACGGTAGCGGCAAAGATAATCGTCCCCGCACGGCGCAGGAAGACCCATGCACGCTGCCACAGGTTGATCGCAATGTCGCCAGGGCGCGGCCATTGGTAGCGTGGCATTTCAATGAGGAAGCTGCTTGTCCGGCTTCGCGTCACAAAGCGTTGGATGACCGCTGCGGCCAACATCGCGCCTAATATGCCTGCGATATATAAGCCGAAAAGGACAAGTCCCTGAAGTCCGATGCCCGGGCCAACGGTGGACGCCGGAATGAACGCGCCGATAATGACGGTATACACTGGCAAGCGCGCCGAGCAGGTCATCAGCGGTGCGATAAGGATCGTGGCCAAGCGTTCTTTTTGGTCCATGATCGTCCGTGTCGCCATGATACCTGGAATCGCGCAGGCGAAGGATGATAACAGCGGTATGAAACTGTGCCCCGAAAGCCCGACTGCCGCCATCATCCGGTCCATCACAAAGGCAGCGCGGGTCATGTAGCCCGATGCCTCTAGCAACAAGATGAAGAGAAACAGGATCAGGATCTGCGGTAAGAATACGACAACGGAACCGACGCCGGCGATAACGCCATCGGTAAAAAATGACCGCAGCAAGCCGTCGGGCATGACATTTTTGATGCCATCGCTGAGCAAAGCAAAACCGCTTTCAATCCAGCCAATCGGCGCTTCGGACCAGCCATACACCGCCTGAAACATCAGGAACAACAACGACAGTAATATCACAACGCCGCCCACCGGATGCAGCAGAATCGCGTCCAGCCTGCGCGTCCATTGACGGCCAGCGGTTTCACTGATGATGGCTGCGCGCGCGATGTCGCGCGCCCGCTGGTTCTGCGCGCCAAAGGAGGATGCAACAGGATCTGTCACCGAGCGCGGCGCTTTAAGTATTTGGTCAAGCTGCGCCATCAATGGCTCCAGCCCGCGACGGCGAACCGCAACCGTTTCAATCACGGGTACTCCCAAGGCGCGGGCCAGTGCTTGCGCATCAAGTCGAAGGCCGTCGCGTTCGGCAAGGTCGATCATGTTCAGCGCCACCACCGTGGGCAGGCCTTGCGCAATCAATTCAAGCGCAAAGCGCAAATGATTGTCGAGATTGCCGGCGTCCAGCACAATCACCAACGCATCAGGGCGGCGGTGCCCGGCAAGATTGCCCAAGACAACATCGCGGGTGACGGCTTCGTCAAGGCTGTCAGGGTCCAAGCTATACGCGCCGGGCAAATCGATCATTTCGACCGGACGTCCATCGGCAAACATAACACGGCCGGATTTACGTTCGACTGTTACGCCGGGATAATTGGCAATTTTCTGCCGCGCACCGGTCAGCGCATTGAACAGCGCGCTTTTACCCGCATTAGGATTACCAACCAATGCGACGAGAGGCGGCATTTGCGTCATGCGGATATCTCGCAATCAATCGCCGCAGCGACCTTCGTGCGTAAAGCCACCGTCATACGGCCAATGCGGACCGCCAATGGGTCACGCCACATCAATATGCCTTTGTGCAACGCCTCTATTGTCACACCAGGTTCGAAACCCAGTGCGCGCAAACGATGGCTCTCTTGATCGGGCAAGGATTCCCAATCAATGGTCCGAATGACGGCGATTTGGTTCAACGGAAGACGATCAAGTTGCACGGGCGCTATTTGCAACCGATTCGCAATAACATCAATAGCGATTTATGTTAGCGCGCCGGATAACGCAGTCGGCCAATGAAACGCGACAGGCTTGGCGCAAATTCCTTACGTTGCTTCGCTTGATATTTCACCTTTTCTATTTGCATCACATTGTCGATCCGCCGGTCCAGAAAGGCGCGTGTGTCTGCAAAATTTTCGCTGTCGTCATTGACGAACACGGTCAAGGTGCTTCCATATACTGCGGATAATGTCATGCGCTTGGTATAATGGTTGAGGTCGGTGGCGCTATCGCCCGCTAACCGCCACATGCGATCCGCTGAACGCCAACCCATTTTCGCGGCCCGCGCGAGATTTGTCGGCATTGCCATTATCGCAAGCGCGCGGCGCAGCGATTCCCGGTCAGGCGCCATGATCTCTAGCCGAGTCGCAAGTAAGGCCGTTATCCGATCGCGGATCTTCATCGCATTTAGTTTTTCGACTGGCAGGCGGCTTGCAAGTTCTAGATCAACGCTTTCGACCCATGCGTCAATCATGTCGATGGCCTTGCCCTTAAATGCCAATAGAGCAACGTCGCGATCCACGCCCATCTCATCCGCGGCGGCATGAACGGCCGCTTCGGACCATCCGTCAAAGCCAGCATGGCGACCAATGATTGGCGCAAGGGCGACGCGAATTTCATCCAGTGTCGGGTCAGCGGGAAGGGCGTTTTTAGACATGAAGTATATGTAGGCGTTCGCTGCGTTCAAGAAAAGGTCTATTGCTTACGTACGAGAACCAGCGCGATCATGATGAGCGCGCTGCCCACAAAATCCATCGCCGTCAGCATCTCGCCAAAGGCCAACCAGCCAGCCGTGGCAGATAATGCGGGTTGCAGCAGTAATGCGAGGCCAATCACCAATGGGCTAAAATGCGGCAATGCATAAGTGAGGCAACCCTGGCCGAAAAATTGCGAGGTGAAGGCGAGCAAAAGAACGGGCCACCAAAATGTGGGGATGATCTGTTCGCCTGCAAACACAGCGCCGGCCAAAAGGACAACTGCCGCGATAGCGCTGGCCATGCCAAGCGCGCCCCAGCTTTCGGTGTTTTGGCGCATTTTCATCATCAGCACCAAATAGACGGTATATGTAAGTCCAGCACCAAGCGACAAAAGGTCGCCTGCAAAGTGGCGCGGGGACAATTCCAAACTTTGCCCCATCAATAATGCCGCGCCGACAAAGGCGAACAAAACGGCCATGCTCTCCCATTTCGACGGCATCTTGCGCGCAACAATGACGCCATAAATCACCAACAATAGACTCGCACAATTCGCGAAGAGCGTCGCATTGGCCATTTTTGTCTGAAAGATTCCGATATGCCACAGGATGATATCGACGCCAAAAAACAAGCCCGCCACGATGGCAAGCCAATAGGTCGGGCGGCTGACAGCGGAAAAACGAAAACCAAAACGATAGCCAACGAACAGCAAAAAGGGCGTGGCCAATGCCAGCCGCCAGAATCCCGTTGCGATGGGACCGCTATCGGCAAAACGCACAAGCAACGGCCCAAAGGCTATCGCGATATTTCCCGCAAGCAACGCGGCAAAGGCGAGCAAGCTTGGTGGTTGCTGATGGAAAATCTTCTGCTGCATAAACCCCCGTTGCATTTTGCAACTTTCATCCGCATCTTGGCTTCAAAGCAACGCCTTAATGACAGGAAATCGCATGACTGCAACTTTGTTCGATCCCATTACCCTTGGTGCTATCTCCGCACCTAATCGCATATTGATGGCGCCGTTGACGCGTGGACGCAGCGAAGGGGAGCATGTGCCCTTATCGGATCTGAAGGCCGAATATTATCGTCAACGCAGCAGCGCAGGCCTGATCATCGCGGAAGCAACGGGCATTAGCCAAGAGGGTTTGGGGTGGCCATCGGCGCCCGGCATTTGGTCCGATGCGCAAATCACAGCATGGAAACCTGTAACGCAAGCCGTCCATGACGCGGGCGGACGGATCATCCTGCAATTGTGGCACATGGGGCGTCTTGTGCACCCGGATTTCTTGGGCGGCGCACCATGTGTTTCGGCCTCGGCCACGACTGCGCCGGGTTACGCGCATACCGCAGAGGGTAAGAAGGAATATACCGAAGCCCGCGCGCTCGATATTTCCGAAATTCCCCGCATCGTGGCGGACTATGTCAACGCCGCGAAAAACGCGATGGCCGCAGGTTTTGACGGCGTGCAAATTCACGCGGCCAATGGTTATTTGATTGACCAATTCCTGCGCGATAACACCAATTTGCGCACCGACGATTATGGCGGCCCGATTGAAAATCGCATCCGCTTGCTGCGCGAAGTGACGCAAGCCGTGGTGGACGCCATCGGTTCGGATCGGACATCGGTGCGCTTGTCCCCGAATGGAGAGACCCAAGGTGCGGACGACAGCAACCCTGTTGCATTGTTCACCGCTGCGGCCGCGGCATTGCAAGATATCGGTATCGCTTTCCTCGAGCTGCGCGAAATCAAACCTTATGGCAATTTTGGTCAAACCGACGTGCCGCGCGTGTCGCCTGAGATTCGCAAGATATTCAAGGGTCCACTGGTACTTAACCAAGAATATACCAAGGAATTGGCGGACGCCGATCTGGCCTCAGGTCTTGCCGATGCGATCAGCTTTGGCCGTCCGTATATTAGCAACCCCGATCTTGTGGAACGGTTGCGCATTGGCGCGGAACTGACGCCGGATAATTTCAAGACCTGGTATGCGCCCGCTGCGGAAGGATATACCGATTATCCCTTCCTGGATCAGGCGGGCGCATAACGCACATGATACAGGCGGGGCTTGGCCTTTATGCAATAGCCATCCCCGCCCTTCTGCTTGTGCTGCTCGCGAGCGCCGAAACGATCTGGCCCCGCCGCGCGCTGGTGTTGGGCCGACACCCACGCTGGCGGACGCACGCATTATTCTTCCTCAGCAACGCTGTTGTGGGCCGATTATTGTCCTTTTGGATCGTAGTCGGCGTCGCGGCAAATT
>Ga0208305_10000084_pt1 | contig 52155 bp, 46 predicted proteins | sample ColrivemetaGS741_FD_187605 | JGI IMG/M metagenome (GOLD analysis project Ga0208305, IMG submission 187605) | Estuarine microbial communities from the Columbia River estuary - Flood tide ETM metaG S.741 (SPAdes) (version 2) | ecosystem: Environmental > Aquatic > Marine > Intertidal zone >... | reverse complement strand
CACCGCTAGACTTTGTTGGTAACGATAGTTTGGCGCGTGGATTTGTAGTACCAATACCCACATTGCCTGCATTAAAATATGTAGGATTATCATCAACAGCACTAATCCTGACCTTTGTAGTGCCTGCTGGTTTCTTGAGATAAAGCTCCAGACCATCTGCAGCGGCACCTTGTTCTGAAGCGAACAGACCTCCTAGAGAACCGCCTTGATCGTCAAGTATATGACAACCATATACACCCCCCGGAGTCTTCACTTCAAGTTTGTGGCCAGGATTCGTAGTACCAATACCTACATTACCGTCTTGCTTTATCGTTAAAAACTCGTCCGCAAATCCTCCATCCCCTCTAATTGCAAAATTATCAGATTGATCTGCGTCATTCAGTACAAACCATTTGTTAGTGTTTTGTTTTGCTAAAGTTATTCCTGAGTCTGAATCATCGCTAGCCTCTACTTTAATATAAGGGGCATTAACACCTTCGATGTGCAACTCATCGTCAGGACTAGTTGTACCAATACCTACGCGACCATCACTCTTGATCGTGACCCGCTCCCCATATGTACCATTTTTACTTGTTTTGAAATGTATGTCACCACCTGTACTGGTCCAAGCTGCACCATCTGTTGAATCGATACCGATGCTCAAATCACCACCGGAGCTTTTCACACGTTTCACCGTGAATCCACCGGCGGCTTGCCAGTCTGTGTAATACAAACCGGAGTTGCTACCACCCAATGTGGTTCGTATGGCTGTGAAATCATTTGTGGCCATGCCTCTGATTGTGACTTGTCCGGATTCACCATTGATGTTGAACATGGTGTTGTTGGTAGTTATCGTGCTATTCCTGCCATGTCTACCAACCACAAAATCACCACCATCGCTGTTGTTGTCGTTGCTGTCCAGATTGATTAAAAGTGAACCGTATGTGTTTATTCTGATATCATCACTCTCGTCACCATCAATGTTGCGACTACCTATACTGTGGTTCGCATGCTCATCAGCGTAAAATGTTATGTAATTATCACGGTTACTACTATGCAATCCAGAATTGGTCATTCTCCACCCGCCAGTTGTTCCGATGCTGCTCGAGTTTGCTACGTCAGTCACTCCAAATTGTAGATATGGTGTGTCTGCGTCTCCAACAGGTGTGGAGATGGATGCTTTTCTGTACGTTGCACCACCCATGTTGATAGTACCGTTGCGTGTCTGTATCACACCCAACACATCCAGCATGTGTCCTGTGAATGTGAGACCCGAGAACTCGGTTGCATCTGTCTTACCAATCGCCACGTCACCGGTAAGGTTATGCATGCTCATGATTGGTTGTGGGTTACCGTCATTAATTTCACCAACGAATAACAATCGCATGCTGTCAGTGGTGATACGCTCACCAATCATGGCTACACTACTACCAAGTGTGGATAAATTAACACCAGTTTTAGCACCAACGTTTGTGTCTAAATTGATAACCCTGATACCTTCAATATCTCTATAATCAGTAGCAGTTGAGTTATTCTCACTGAAACTTATGTCGAGCAACCTATCCGGGTTGGCTGTGTTGATACCAACGTTACCTCCATCTTCAATATGAAATGCTGTAACATCGTCATCCAACACAGTCAATACAGGATTGGTACCAGTCTGTGTCACATGCAATGCAGGTCCAGTTCCATTGTTCACAATCTCGACAGCACTTGTTACATGTACAAATGTATCCAAGCGATTCATCTGTCCCTTCACCCACAAATCACCTTCGATATGCGCGCTCCCAGCAACATGTAACGTTGTGTCTGGAGTGCTGGTTCCCAAACCTACACGTCCGTTGTTTGTATCGACATAAAATGAATATTCTGGGTCATGTAATTCATGTGAAGGCATGCCTTGATCTGTAGTCGATTGAGTTGTGTCAAAATTATCAGCTACAACCCGGAAATTTACATTATCTGATGTTTCGTTTATTGTTACTTCGGTCGGACTTACTTTGAGTATACTCGCGGATGCATTAGACTCATTATCATTACCCTTTACCTCAAAAATTGTAGTATCATCACCAGACGGTCCGTGTATCTCTACAACGTCATTAGAGCTATCCACATACAAGAGCCGGTCGCTACGTAGACTCTTGACTCTTAAATCTGTGTCACTGTTATTATCACCATTGAATATAATCTCACTACCATCACCACTAACAACTATTGCTTGTGTGTTAGTTGATGTTTTGATTGTGGTGTCAACAATTTTTTGCGTTTTATTGAACACAACACTACCACTGACAGGAGATGTTATTAGTTGAATCGTATCGATACCACCTACCCGGAAGTTAATCTCATCATAGTCTGTTGTTTTGTTTGAATCTGGTGTACCATCAGTGTTTTCGAAATGTGTGATACTATCAGATCCAAACAACATGTATGTGTCGTTATCATCACTATGATATATGTAATCCTCCACACCAACACTACCACGTACCTGTAAATCATACATCGGTGTCTCCACTTGTGATGACACTGGAGTAGATTGTGACATACCCACACCAACCCTGCCTAGGTGATCCACAATAAATGCACGACTTTGTGGAGCAGCGCTGGTACTAACAGTTAATATACCACTATCATAAATCCTTAAACTAGTGGTATCGAACATGTTGATATCCGATCTGTTTAATAATCTAACATGTGTATTGTCGTATGTTACATATGCTGAGTCCTTTAAAACTACGTTGGCAAGATGTAACTCATCACCCCCGTAATAATCATATGAAACGGGTTCATATACACCTGAATTTAAGAATGCTCCATGTTCACGGGCATTCCAATCATAATAGCTTGTTGGTGTTGACATATCTTAATTATTTATTCAACAACCACCATAAATATAGAGTTAAGCGGGAGGAGGTGGAGGTTCTTCCGTTGGTGGTTCAGGTGCAACATCCGGTGGTGCTCCGAAATCTGGTGGAGCTCCTACATCTCCTGCAGGTAGTCCGGGGTCAGTACCACCCAATCCACCACCCATTCCCTCTTCTCCAGCGGGTTGGGCTCCTTCTCTCCAATTAGGACCTTGACCTTCAATCTGTGTCAATTCCCATAATAACTCTTTATCCTTCTTCAACATTGCTCGATTCTTTATTACATCCGTATCCGTCCATCCTAGATACTTTTTCTGGCAGTATGTATTTGAAATCATATCATTAGAGCTCATATTACTGAAATTACCACTCTTAACTTCAAATATCTGTTGCTCTCTCAATGCATGAAAGCTACTAGGGGGATTGAATCTTACTTGTATATTGTCTTCCTTTAAACCATATTCTTCCCACAGCTCTCTCATCTTCAAGTGTGTTATATATGTATTTTTTAGTGACTCAGCAAATCTTTGATGTTGTCTTATTATGAATTTTGCAAACTTTAATTCCTCTCTCAGAATTTCAGTACCATCACTATAACTTGCTTCTGCTTCTAAGCGATTGCTTGGTACTTTGAGCGCTTTATATAATTTTTTAACGAAATACATCAAATCTGTCAGTTCACCTAAATTTTGACCTCCTTGCAATTGCGTCACTTCGGTTCCATTATTTCCAGCACGCTTAGCGAACCAGAAGCTATCCAACATGCTTTGTGGATTGAAAGCGTTCACCTGACCTCCTTGATTGTTATCAAATGTTTTGCGGTTCCAGTAATTATGCATCAATTTTTTTAAATACGCTTCAGCTTTAGGTGGAGGCATATTACCAACATCTACATTAAATATCAGTTTCTCTGGTGCACGTACTAACCTATACACAACTATACTGTCCTCAATCATAGTCAATTGCCGGTAAGCTCTCCTAGCGCGCTCAATGAACGGTAGTCTCATTGATTTATCTTCGTTCCAAATACCACTATGTACGTACGTTATTTGATTTTTCTCAAACGGAATATATTCATATTTTTCAACCTGCTGTGTTTTTGCGTTCAGTATTGGTTGTCTGAATAGAAATCCTTTAATCAATGTATTTTGTACGTTGTCATATATAGGGTCAATCAGCTCAGTAGGTACTGTCAGTATACCCAATATACCTTTATCAGGATGCTCTTCATGAATTATATGCTCAAAATACACTTCTGAATCAATTAACAAACTTCTAAAATACTCCCAACCTTGGTTCTCAAAATCGAAGTATTTGATTATTTTGTCAAACTCTTTAGTCAATTCATTCTTAGCCGCTTCTGTTAGGTCACAACTTTCTAAAGACACACTAACAACTCGACTGGATTGTTCGTCAACTGTTATTATATCATCACATATCTCATCCAGAGCATCACCAACCTCTGAATAGGCTGCCATGATTCTATAATCGGCCAATCTCTTCTCCTTATCCTCATCCACATTTGCATACATGAACTGATGATAATTCTTATCTATTGCAATAGCTCCAACACCTTGATCCCAACTCACTACCTGTTGTGAAATACTATGCTTTGCTAGCGTAACATCACGCTTCGTACCGGTGTTGTAAAAGTGTTTGAATTTAGGATTTAAGTCTGTTACGTTATCCATCACATAGCTCTGACTGTATGGTAGTTTAGATGCAATATATTGCATAAAATTCCTTCCAAATGTTGAGGATTTCCCGGTGCTTTGTTGATGATTAGCCATATATTATATATTTATGACAACGGATGCACAATTCAATGTTAAATAGGTGTTATGTTGACTGACCCAGGGTTGTGATTTGTATCAGTCATCAATGTACCATCCAACATTTGATGATATGGACCAGAGTACAAGCTATTATCAACATAACCTACAATTGAGCTGTTGGTGTATTTAGATTTTGATATCTTTATAAAGGATATGTGTCTCGGATTTTGTGTTTCTAAAACTAACATCTGTCTACTGGAGCCCAGCTCATCTGAATATGTCCTGGTGTCGATCAATTTTATAGCATCAAATGCAGTTGTCAGTGTATATGGTTCGCGTTCAATATTTATATCGACAATAAGTTTACGTGTGTTAGTGTATACAGCTGTGAGTGTAGCAGTTGTTAGTGTTGATGTACCATCCTCAAATGTATATCTATGTTCTATTTGCTCTATTCTAGGATCTCCAAAATCACTTTGATCTGGAATATCGACTATATTGAATGTAATTGGCTCGCCACCAGTCATGATACGCCTATGTATGTGTTTAATTGGGCTGCCATCTCCTGGATCAAACATAATTCGATTTATTTTATTATCACCATCGCTAGAGATCGGTATCGTTCTGGTGTCTATATTTAAGCTCAACCCGAACCCTCTATATGCTGTACTATCAATAGCAGACATTGATAGTGTATGTGTTTTATCATGTGTAGTTGGTGATGTTACATCTGGACCTAAAAGTATTGTTCTTTCCTCAGTTTTCATTTCCCAGCTATCTAATTCACTTGCAACTGTTTGTGTCAAATCAGTATGATGTATCTCTGCGGAAATCATAGTCAATCCAGTATCGTCATACATGTAGTCATATACACATATACCTGCTGAATTGTATTCATTAGCACTAGAAAGACCGGCAGTGAAAGTAACTGTATATACATCCGTTATCTTGTTATATGTTGTTATCGGTCGATCTACATAACTTATTTGGCATGCTGAAAGTTCACCTGTCAAAATGAGTTCATCACTGGGTAATGATTTAGACGTGTATGTTTCCATAGTTTTTACATCCAATACATGTAATATAGGTTCAACATATACCTTCTCTTCGCGGGTGAAAATAGATGTCTGTCCGGTGATCAATGTATTCGATGTCGGGTTGTACATGTGCTTGAATCCTCGTTCCCGATCCGGGTCGGTATTTGTTGTCTTTAATATTAATGATGGGTAATTACTTTTCTCCAAAGCGCGAGTTTCATAGTCGTAACTTATCTTTTCTGCGAAAATGTATGTTTCGGTTTGTATGTATACAACATCATTTATAATATCCATATCAATAATGCTTTTAGATAGTATCTGTTCTCTAATTGTCTCTCTATCATACAAGATATAGTTACTATCATTCTCTACACGCAATATATCACCTAGCACGTCTGCAATATTAGCAATATTAGCACCATCTCCAGATCGGAAGATCATTTCTCCACCTAAATTTGTATTCTTATCATATGTTGTTCTGTAGGGATTGTCGGTTGAATCACTTGAAAATTTTGTGCGCGAAACACTGCTTATATCCTCAAATAAATCTGTATCATTCACTTGATATTCGTATTCTGCTTCACCAGGAGTACATAATACAGCCGCGAAGTTTGAACCATCAACGTCTGCAGTTGAATATACTGTTGTTGATGATAGTGTTGGTTCATTTGTAAATCCAATCGCGCTTTGGTAATCAGAATTATAATACACTTCAAATCCATCATTCTCTTGGGCTGTTGGTGTCGATATATACAACTGATCCTCACCGGAAAGTATATCACTATACATTGCAAAGGCGTAATTGTCTTTTATCTCACAATTATTATAAAATGTTACCTGTTCATCACAAACGGTATCTGTAAACAATCCGCAATATACCTGATCATCATATACCGGCTCAGAACCATCATACTCAAATCCATGGAATGTTGTCTCATTAATTCTCGTGACACTAGTGCCAGATACAGCACCAAACAAGTGTGTATTATGCTCTTCTAACTCAGGTTCTAAAATCGTCACCACACTACCATTAACAACGACTTGTTTTTGTATCATAACAGTACGTCTGAGATCACTGAATGCCCTTGGTGTTAATGATTGCTCGATCTTTGGGTCATAACCACCGACACGACCACCTTCATAAAAATTATACTCAACTCCCTCAGACCATAATGGTGGCACTTCAATTAAGTCTGAACCTCCATCTATAATCTGACATGTATCTGATGCAACAAATTCATAGAATTCAGTTGCCGGTAATTCATTATAATTTTTTTGTTGCTTTATGTCCTTAATTAGCGCATATTCATTACCGAACATATCTGTCGACCAACTCACAACTGTACCCTTGTTGACTAGTAATGTTTCTTGTCGATTTTCTAATGGATATATATTTTTGTTTTTTAGTGTAAAAATATCCTCATTCGCCCAGTCTTTATTCTCCTCGCCAGTGAAGAATGACAACGCGTCATAACTTCTGCTTATTCCAGCATTCGCGTACTTTGTATTTTCATTAGCAGATCTATAACTATAAAATTTTGGCATATGTGATGCACCAACAACTTTACCAAATAAACCTTCATTGGATGTATCAGCCTTGAGCCAGGTTACATCTTCAATGTAACTCACAACACTAGTTAAATTATCATCACCATACTTAGTTATATCTGTTGTTATTGTATCATCTAACTCACCAATAACATTTACTTTCGGATCATAACTATAATATGTCAGTGTACCTAAATTTTGTGGTATATATAGTGTACCTATTTGGTACTTAGATAATAATTTAGTTTGCTTAGATGATGACCTTATATCAGGTATATGTCTGGAATATATATCACGCCATGGCTGTGTAGGTTCGAATAGTTTTACTAGCTCATTGTCCTGAATTGTATATTGAGCAGCACCGGTTATTTTCTTTATATAATCCACCTCTGAAACTAGCTTTAAATTTGCAAAGCTCTTTTCATAGTTTATAAAATTACTATAATCGAGTAAATTGATATTTTCTTCTGTAGGCTCTACATCCCCTGAGACATTTAAGGACAGACCTTCACCTAATTCTAATGTAGGTGTACACTCTCTTAACAGCTCAACTACCGCCTGTGAAAAATCACTAAATATCTCATCTGTTAAAACATATTCTCCGATTATATTCTCTGGCTGTGATTCGTATAATTCGCTAATTGTTACGCGGGATTGTATCTTTTCTGATTTATCAACATCCACGTATGTTTCAAACGCTCGCCTTCTCTCAATTATATCATTGATTGCTGTTTGAATATATTTTTCTATAGATCTTTTAGACCCACTGGAAACTAGCCTGTCAGCTGTATATTTTATAGATTCTCGTTGATTGGCGTAGTATTGTGTTATATCATTCAGCTTCCTCGCAAAGAATGCTAAAGCTGGTTCCAGATGTCTAGGATTGTTATAGTCTATTGTGGTTAAAAATCTCTTCTCTTCACTAGTGGTGAAATTTAGAACGATGTTTCTTAAGAATTGTTTATATGTATCCTTTGTACCCTCTGTTGAAGATCTTTCTTCCACTTTACTGTTCCATTGTCTGATGTATCTATTATAATCCTGTATAAATTCAGATTGATTATCACTTGTTTCACCTATCCGTGTTAGCCACTCTGTAAATATGAACGGCTTGACATTATCGTCTCCGGATCTAGTTTCTGATCCTACAATACTGTTGTAGGGTTTATATATTCTAGTCTCAACTCCGATACTCATAACACTATTTAATCGAATCCAATCCGTTAAAGAAGTCTAAACCTCCTCGAATTTTCTTTTCAAACAATACATCCACAAAACCATCAACACCAGACCAACCAGCAACACCCATATCCTCAAACTCATCAAATGTTATGGTAGTGTTTGGTGAATCCCAATCTATAACATTATTTCTATATTCATAATTCAAATTTCCGTTAGGTATATACTCATATATAGAGTAATATTGCCAGACGTTATCACCAACAGGGTACGTCAATCCCCATCCTAGTTTATCTATCTGTGAATGGGCACTGACAGACAAGTTTAAATTATAAACTGTCAATCCTTTTATATTCTCATCATACCCCGGTAAATCTAGAACGTCTTGTACAACTATTGTACCGGATATATTCGGATCGTGTATGCTCTGGTAGTAGAGTTTATCTGGAACCACCTTACCAAATATAGGGTGATCATCTGTCTTTATCACTATCCTACCATATTCAGTTCCTTGTCCGGATACATAATCCAATACCGGGGTTGCTGTAACACCAGGTTGTTCAGTTATTATTATTGGATGACCGAAGCTTTCAACATCAAACTTATAAGTGCGATCCCTAAACAGCACTATTGTGCTGTTATTTGTGACCGGCTGATTCATTATGGTTATGATGTCATTATCTATCGTGTATATAGGTGTAATATCTTGTGTAGATATAAACTCTTCAGATAGTCTCTCAGTATTATCATTACTGATTTCAAGTCTAGATTCGTCTACTAATTTTACGGTAAAAACTCGTGGATCTTCAACACTTATTGCGGTAGGTTTTACCTTACGAAAGGTACCAGTATGTTCTTCATGGATTACGAAATCCTGTGTGAGATCAACCTTTAGATTTTGTAATAACTGTATCTTCACAGGTAGGTTTGCATAATAATCTTGTCGCCACTCAGATGTCTTACCTCTATATAGTCGATCAACATCAGCCATGTGTGTCGTCTTGATCTCCCCATGAGGCCAGTGCCTCCAGGTATCGCTATTGATATTTGGTCTTATAGATTTTCCTGATCGCGTTGCCTCATAATACTCACCCAAATAATGTACATAATCGCCGCTCATGTAACCAACATCTTCAGCCCAATCAAATATAAACATTAGCTCCCTTCCTAGATTACCACCAGCGGCACTTTGATTCCAATTACCGTGTTTATCATAGTCTGTCTGATCACTAAATTTGATACCTTTCAGTCTGTTCAAGTTTATCGATAACAGATCAGTCAGTCGCTGCAGTTCTGCGGGCATTGGCATGCCTAAATTTCTGAGCTCATAATTGACCATACCTGCCAATCCATGCAACGCAGATATAGTACATGTATCAATATCTGAGTGATTTGAAACATAATTTGTGATCCTCTCATATATTCTTTTACCTATCGAAAAGACACCCGAATCAGTAGAACCGAAAACTGCATTCATCAAATCATTATATACTCTACTATTATTCCGGAGCGCGGGGTGTTTCATGTAAGATCTTATTATTTCAGCGAAATCTATATCTTCGTTTATCTTAAATACCTCATGGACATTCTTCTCAGAAATTAACCTAAATTCATCACTACATCCAGTTATACTTACAAATCCTGTTGTTGCGTCACTCAATACCGGTCGCGGATCATACTTATTTATCCACCTATATCCAGTCCAGTCACCATACGCACAAATTTCCTGCTGAAAGCCTGTAGAACTCACTGGATTAGCGCCATGGCATGTTCGCCATTTTGTGTCGTCAGTATTGTAATTGTTGAAGGCTGCTTGTAGTTGGTCGGGTGCACCGGTGAAGTGCGAGTTTGAGAGAAATACTTGTATTTGCTCTTTGGTCAAATGTGTGTCTGGATACAACAAGAAATCATCCTGAGTCGCGAGCTTATCACTACATATCGATTCAACCCATGTGAACGTTTCATATGGTTCTTGATATGTTTTTATATTTATACTCGCACTTATTGTTGGTGTATCTGAATTGATAGCGTACAGTACTTGATCGTGATTATGTACAATCAGTAAGTTGTTCGCAGTATCCATGGATAATCCTTCGATAGCTGACCTCCTGTTAGCATTATCTCTACGCTCAACCATATCAGCTGATAACGGCTCAAATCTAGGATCATCGTATGCTGATCCAACGGCATATGTGGTGTCTATCTCATTTGTTAGTTGATTGAATCTAGAGCAATATCTATTACCCCATGAAAACCAAATGTGATTATTATTATCCGGTACTATAAAACTTGCATTATCAATAACATCAAATGTACTAAGATCACGTGCGTTCTCGACAGGCTTAGGTACTATCACTATCAACATTTTTATCGTTTCTATATAACGCTCATCTACTAATAATATTCTACTGGGCATATCGGGTGTGATTTCTATTGAAACCATCTCTGTATCATATCCGGATACAGATTCTAATATAACTCCACCATCGATAGCAAAGTCGGCACCAGGGGTGTCATTTGGTAGATTTTCATCAGTACCACCTAAACGCTGAAAGCGTAAAGGATGCTTACCGTTGTTAAAATATTGATTCTGGAAATGATAAACATTACCTTCAAATAGCGTTAGCACAGGATTAGTCTCTTCACCAAATCCATCAATTAAAAACGCAGTCTCATAATATTCTTGCTTTATATAATTATATTCCTGCTTCATGTTGACTGTATACACAACCTCCTCTTTTGGTCTTGGTGGTGGTTTTAAAGTATCATAAAATGATGTACCTTGTACTGAGCTAATAACGTGACGCACTGTCAGTTGTTCGTCGAATGAATATATCATACTTCTTAGCGGAGCTAAATTTGGTGAACCATCATCATTCAATCCAGTGGACTCTGTGATCGCCCAAATATGATCACTCACATCTACTACAACATCGCCGGCGAAATATCTATCGATATTAGGTAGCTCGTACTTATATAACATCTCACCATTAGTGTTGTATTTAGCTATAAAACTACATAAAGGGTTTGTGTAAGTTACAACAATATCATTATTTACACACGTTTCTACAGTCGCAGGAATCAACAGACTCTCACCATATTCACCAGGACGGCTGTTCGCATCTATCTGCTTGTAAGGGTGGACTAATGTATTCTGAACGTCCGGTACAGCGACTGCTATTATTTGATCTGTTTCACCATCAAGCTTTACAGTGGATACAGTATCATACAATGTGACCCAGTAATCTTTGTTACCATCAATACTTACACTGCTGGGTGTGTAACCGTATTGCTCTTCGTTGTCCGGATAGTGATTTACACGTGTGCTCTCTGGCATCAAATCTCGGATGGGGAGCTCAGCTCGTGATGTACCGTTTCTCCAATATCTTATTATTTTGTCCGTATCACCATCAACAGCTATTACATTACCATCTGGATCGACAGCAATACCATACATACCACTATTTCCTGGTGTTTGAGTTGAAACCGGAGGTGTGTATGTTTGTGTTGCACCATCATCACCGTAACTATACTCTCTGTAATATACTGGCTTTATTTGCCAGAACCAATCATTTGTTGGATTAGTTATATAGTAGTAAACAACTTCTGTATTGAAGGTCAGTGGTGGGTCAATTAGTGTGTGAGCGAAGAATCTGTACTTGTTGTCCTCAATTAATTTAGAATCACTGACACTCATATTAGCATATGTTAGCCACGCACCATTGACACCAGAGATATCAACATCACTGTCATTCAACTGTAAATCGATTGATTGGTCACTCTTATATGTTGATTTGGGGGCGATATAGCCATAATATCTCTCTCCGGATTTGGTTATCCAGTCTCGAGGCCGACCACTACCATATGTATGATCTGATATATCAGTTAACTCTAACTCTGTTTGTTGTTCTTCTATTATCTCACTAAATAGTAACTTAACTGTGCGGTTGGTTATTGGTGGTTTTGTTGTCCCGTCGCGCTCGGCGATTATCAACCTGACGTATTTGTTTATCTCATCGTTGGGGTAGATAGTACCCACATCCCACACCTTAAAATCTTCTTCACTAGCAAATGGTGTTTTAACTCGCTCAAATGTACTATCTGAACCGCTTAGAAATAATGTTACATATCCCTGTGATGTTAGAGTATCTGTACTAGTATCTCCTCCGGAGAATGATTGGGTTGGAGCGGTCCATCTAGATCTGAGTTCTGGGATATCCTTAGATACAATATTTGTATTATATTCATCGGCTGTACGCACACATAATGACATTGGTGAATCTAAAAACTTGGATGGACTTATAGGAAAGTCATTTATACCATTGCTAGTTATTGATAAGTGCTCTGGATAGTTATATTTTACTTTAATCGGTAAACCTACTTTTTGTGTCTCATACATCTGCATGTATTTTGATTTTAATAACTCAAAATTCTGTATATTCTTGTCAGATTCAATGACAGGAAATTTGCTGGTGTCGAATGATGCATATAAAATTATATCCCTATCCTCAACACCAGTCTCTCCTGTATTCTCGTTCGCTAAAGCCACACCACCTGTGTTTTCATCTGGTGTATTCGCTCGCTGACTTGTTAATCGATTTGGATTGTCATCTATATAATTGACAGTAGCTGAGCCTGATGTGCCAACAAATAGTGCACCAGTATCCTCTCCAGGAACTCTAATTAATTCTGACCCTATTTTCTTGACGTATATATACTCATTACTCGTCTTTATTCTGGTCAGGGGTTCTGTACTTTCTTTATTTGCGACGAATCGCCACGTGGGTGTTAAGTGTATATCCGGATCCGACCAATATTGTTCGGTTGTGAGCGGTGCACTCTTGCTTCCGGAAGAGTATAAATTTATATAATATCCATCATCACTCTCAACCATATCCCAACTCTGCCAGCTATTTGTTCGGTATATAGTCAAATCTTCACTTGGTCGACCGGCTCGCGCTTGTTCCGGACGACCACCAAACTCATCAGTTATAGCATCTGTGTACCAAATGAGTGCATCTGGTACATAGTTGTAAACCTTTATCTCTTGTGAGACTCGATTTTTATGCGTAACACCATTCTGATCTGTGATTATGGTTGTTATATTGTATATGCCTGGGTATTTATATTGTTTAGTAACTTCAACACCAGTCATGATTGTACCGTCACCCATATCCCATATCAACTTATCAAAACTTGCACCTACATATGTATTGTCGAGTGATGACAATATAGCTGTGAATGTAAACTTTGTCAACTCTAACGTGTATCCGGATAACTGTTTGGTGCCGGTGTCGATCTCACCCAATCCGTTATCCGTCGTGAAAGGTACTACAAGGTCAGTTAAACTTGACCCCACAAGTTGATTATATGTTGCCATGGATTATTCTTTTATTAGAATCCTTTGATCTAAGTTGGTATTGTCATATAAATATGCATGCTTGTAATATGGTAATGACACTGCTTGCCCTGTCGTCTCGATATCTATATCCTCGTACACAGGGTTCCATAATGTAAAGCTTAGGCCTAATATTTGCTGTTGTGTATCGGTTCTGTACGTGTAAATCTCATCAACGCCAGTTATTTCTAGAATCTGTTGACTCAATGTCGGAAGATCGATCTTTCCACCAATATTAATGCTTTCTGAAGAGAAAAATAATTTTATAGCTTCAATAACATCTTGCTTAATCGCCGAATCATCTCTTATGGTTTCATTTGACCGCTTAACATGTATTTGTGTGTTCTCGATGTAATTAACTGACTCCTCCTCACTAGCTGTTCGCAAACCAGGTGATATGGCCACATACACCGGATCCATTATTATAGGTTGGTGTGAGACCATTGATATTTCCTCCATACCATCCAGTATCAATCTCCGTTGTGCGGGGTTGATGAAGCTTGTCATTGGTTGTGTTGATGGCATGTTAACAATCTTCGGTACAGCATATATATAAACATTATTTGATGTATTCGAACTCGCTGCATTGAGATGATTATATAATATTCTACTTTCTGTTAATGGGTTTGTTATGCCTATCTTCTCTGTCAAATACCTGATATGACCATCTAGAAACTTATTATTATCCACTACATTAGTGCTTGATAGTATCCTATTAAAGTTTTTATCCATAAATGATTTGTAGTCATTTATTGTAACCAACCTATCCCGATTGACGTGATGTATTGGTGCTTTACGCTTTATCTCTTCAATATTCTCTCTTTCTTGTGGATATGTACTTGAGTTTGTATTAGTTAGTTGTACAGTTTCTAGGTTATCGTATGAGATGTAATTTATGTTTTTAGGCTTAATGTCACTCCTGATACTTGTGAATGATGTTGTACCAAACAACACTAATTTATTTTGATCCAAATAACCAGGACCAACTCTCCCGGATTCACCAGAGGACTTTAAATAGTATATACATACTTGATCACCTGGGTTCAGCTTTCTGCCGTTAATATTGTTACCAAATTTGAGCTCATAACTCAAATCGTGATTCAATCGCTTCTCAAACACTCTTGTTTTACCGTCATTCAAATATAGAGACTCAGTCTCATTATATTGGTAATAATTACCATCATTTTGATGTTTTATGTATACATGTATGTTAAAGTGATCAATGTTTGTCTCTTGCTCGTCTGAACTCAATAAAAATGTTTCAAAATTATTTCCAATTGCGGTAATCTTTGGTGCTTCTACCCACTCACCTTGATATAGCAGGTAATTTTCTCCAACAACATTTATTTGCTCACTGCTAGTCGAAATCTTGGTGAACGAGATGTCGGTATTGGTTGTATATGTAACACCATTACTCGAGATATATGTGTATCTTGGTATTGTGTATGTACCAGGTACTAGATCCTCTGTTGCTATCATATCAAATGATAACATACTTGTTTGATATCCAAGTGGATTGTAGTTCAAGATTTTAACAATTCTATTAACATTTTCATATATTGTAGATTCAGTGAATACACTTTCCGATGAAGTTCTGTTCAAATAAAACATCAATACATGATAACTATATGCAATTACATCAATAAATGATGATAAATTACTACCTTCATATATCTGATCAGTAAATGTACCTTGTTCTGTTAACCTTTTTACTATTAACGACTTTAAGCTATCTGCATCAAACACAGTGTAGGCTGTGTCCGGCAAACTATAATCTGTAAATTTCTCACTCATTTTCTGTTATAAAATCGAATCCAGGAGAACTTAAAACTCCTCTATACTCTTTGTTAATATTTAACTGCGGCATTAGCAATGCAAGTTTAATTTGATATTCATTTCTATCAGGGTCTTGTAGTACTGTAACACCATTAACGACTACCCTCGGTTCGAACCTCTCAATTCCATTAACTACAGCTTCACCTATCTCTCTAGCATTAAAATCTGAACACGGCTCAAACAACCATTGTACTAGATTGACACCGAACGATGGATTTAAAACTTTCTGCCCAGGTACGGTGGTGAATATATTTTTGATACTATTCAAAATAGCGCCCTCATCACTCGACACTCTAATATCAGATCTGGTTATATCACCAAAAGCTGTATTTGTTGTCGGTAATGCATCTTCTTGCAAGTCGAACCAGATATCCTTATACGTTATATCCTTTTGCGTGTACGTTTTTGTTCGAGTTAAATTGTTTATAACAATAGCCATGTATGATTATTTATTACAGTAGTTTAAAATACGCCTGGAAAAGCTCGGGGGGTTGATAAATAATTAAAATGACTAGTAAATTTAACACAATTTTTGAAAGTAATTTTTCAAGATATCAAGGTGGCGGGTTTTTGACCGGTGATATTATTAAGTTAAAACAGGGCTGGAACCAGGACGAGTGGTCTACCAAAGCTCCTCAGCAATTAATAGACAAGCTGAGGGAATTGGATGAATCAGATCTCATTCTGCGTGTTAGTTCAGTAAAGACACTACGACCTGCAGTTAATTCCAGCGTTGATCAAGCATTAGGTACTGATGATTTTCATATTGATATTACACAGGAAACAGCTCCTGGTAGGTTTAATGGTGTGTTTGTTACATTGCCTCAAAATTTAATAGAATTGGACGGACCTAATGACACATTACCAGATATTCCAGATAGTCTCAAGCGTGAAGAGAATATTGACGTAAAACCAACAGAACTCAAAAAGGTTGAAGAAGAAGGTGACCAATTTACATCTCCTACTAGACAGACCGGCACGGATGATAAGAATAATAAAGCAATGACAGATAAGGATATAAAACAACAAGGAGCAACCGGTGCTGAGTCATATACATCTAGATATATTTCCTAATGAAACAAAATAGTACACAAAAACCTAAAAGACCTAGAGGTCGTCCTAGAAAAAAGCCTGCAAACCAACCAAAGGAATGTTGTGCAAGTAAATGTCTTTTTTGTGGTTGGATCAAATCCTTATCCACAAGGATAAAATCATTTTTTTGTTGATAGCTCTATAATACACGAGTAAAAGTTAATTTCAGGATCCATAACAAAGCTAGCGCGATATATGTGTTCTGATACTACTAATAACCACGTAGCCTTGTCATTATTGTTCATTGATGAACTATCAATATAATTAAATAGGGATCTCAGTAGCTCTGTATAATCACCACTAAAAACATGCTCATTCTCGATGATTTTTTTCCTAGCTTTCATTGCAAGTCCCTTGTTTATTATTTCATACAAGCTCTCAACGAACACATCCTTGACTTTGACTAAGTTGTCGAGGCACAGTTTGTTATCAATAGTATTTTTTTGTATCTCATTTATACATTTACGTAAATCTGGATAACATTTTTTAACAAACTCATGCAGCTTTTGTTGATCTGTAACCTCTATCGACTCACATTTAGCTATATGATCAATTCGCTCTAAACATCCCTTCATATCTGGTGTTAAGTCTAATGATTGACATCTACTCTGCAGTGGTGGTATTATCCTATGGTTATAGTTCGCTGTTAGTATAAATCTTGTTATTGATGAATGCTCCTCCATGGTGTTACGCAAAGCTCTCTGTGCGTCTAGGCTGAGACCATCTGTCTCATCTAAAATAATACACTTGATCTTTCCATCGAAACTCTTTGTTCGAGAGAAATTAGTAACCTTCGACCGTATTGTATCAATGCCGTTTTCATCACTTGCGTTTATATATAAATATTGACATCCCAAAACATCATTACAAATAACGCGAGCCAAACTAGTTTTTCCAATACCGGCTGGGCCGATGAACAATAAGTTAGGAATCTCTCCAGTCTTTTGATATTTCTTTAATATCTGTCTGTTATTATCAGACAAGACTAGCTGATCTAATTTACTAGGGCGATATTTTTCAATCCATAAACTCTCAAACATATCAGACTTGGTCGGAACCAGATTTTAATTTAGTTTTCATGTCACTACTACCAAAACCCTTATCTCCACGGGCGGTTGTAGTTATTTCTTCTACAAATTCAAATTTAGGTTGTAATAGTGGATATACAACTAGCTGTGCGATTTTATCACCCGGATTCACATCAAACATTACATCACTAAAATTATATAATTTGACCGCTAAATCACCTCTATATCCATTGTCAATGACACCTAAATGCGGCTGTATACTGTGTTTAAATCCTAGACCGCTTCTAGGTTCAATTCTAATCCAATAACCAGGAGTTATATCCGCTAGCGTTATTCCAACCGGGACGACATCAGAAGATCTAGCGGGTATCTGAACACTCTCAACTGCAACTAAATCAAAACCAGAATCACCTGTACCATGTTCTTTGTTGTTGGCAGTTGGTAATACTGCTAACGTGTGTGTTTTTAATAATTTTATGTTCATCCGTTTAACAGAGTGTCATCATCGTGCAATTTTCTTACATTCACCTCCACTGGCATGGAATGATTGGATAGCCAATCCAGTAATTCATTCAATTTGTTGCTTGCGATTACAAACTTACCGTGTCCCTGTACTTCTACTGTTATCATAATATCATTATAGTATATATTGAATTGTTTTTCAACAACAATTTACTAAATATTAAATATGGAGACAAACGATAATGAAGATAGTATCGATTCCCTGTTAGATCAATTAAAACATACAACAGAACTCACTCGAAATCCGGAAAAGGCACCCTTTAACCTTAAAAAAGAGGACTTGGAGCAATTTATTTTAAATAATACAGGGAGATTGATTGAAGATAGTATGGATACTATTGACAATATAAAGCAATTCATCGTGAGTGCTCCGGAGCCGGAGGATGTACACTCACTCGCAGAACTATACAAAGCTAGTACTAGTGCGATAGAGGCATTAAATAAGGTTTTACTACAACAACAAAAGGCGGAAACACAAATTAAGGTCAAGGTGATGGATATTGAGTCCAAGCAAGCCATGTTAGAACAAAAGGGTAGTAGCAATACATTGACTAGACAAGAAATACTAGATAAATTGATGAACTCCGGTGATATAATTGAAATCAAGAATGAATCAGAAGAGGATTAATCTACACTGAGAGTGACTGATTCCTATTATTCGTACCATAAATCATAGACTTACCGTATCTAGATACAGGCGATTCACTTGTTTTGTCAAACGATTTGATCTTATTTTTAAATACATCAACCGCTGTTGTGAAATTTTCAACCTTCAATAATATTTGTTTGGGTTTATTGACTATCATGTAATTTTCTCTATTGCTTAATAACTCTAAAACTCCATACAACCCTTTTAGGTGATCTTGTATGACATTTCTGACTGTTTCAACAAAATTAAACATGCGTGTTATATGCATATTGTCTGTCACAAGATTATTACCATGACTTTGATTAGAAAAGCTAGGCATAACACCAGATATAATCTCATCTCTACTTGCATCTTCCATCATATTTGCAATATTAGACCGGAAGATTTGATTTGTATTTTTTGATAATTGTTCACATAATGCGACACTCTCTGGTAGTAGACAATATTTACTAACACCAGCCACAGTTGATGGTGTTGAATATTCTAACCCGAATGCCTCTACGTTAGTATCCCATACAGGTAGTGTTGATGTGTCGCGTGTATCAGTGATATTTTTTAGCTGACCAACACTGTCACTAAACTTTACAAAAAACTCATTCTGTTCGCCTAACATCTCTACCAGTTGCTGCCGGACTACGTTGTGTGTGGTGTAAAACTTCTCCAACCACCACAAGACAAACCACGAGGTCATATCTTTCATGCCGAATTCCTCTTGCAACTCCGGAGGTGTTGCTTGTATTGGTAAAATTTCTTCTACACTATACTCTACAGCTTGTGTATTCACTGTATGTTCCCATTTACCGTTTGATTGTATACCGTAGTCATCACCATCTAGAACCCACTCACGGGTTATAGTGGTTTTTGTACCTGTTATTGTTGTAGGATCGATCATTGAAGCATGCTTGTTACTATCCACCTTCAAAATCACGTCATCCGGAACTTGGTCCTCATAATTCTTACGATGTAACATTTTTGTGTCTATATTTCGCTTCTTCGCTCCGTGTGGATTGTCTTTTGATTTTATTTGATTATTATTTAGCTTTGTAAAAAAGTCTATCTTGCTCGTTATTGGATCACTATGACTGTCGGTATGCCAGAATGTATTGTTCAACACACATTCATCAGCGAAATTTTCTAGCAGTGATACATAATCCGATATGTTTGCTTGTAAATCGATTGTAGATACTAAATTTATATCTATCAAAAAAGGATCTGTTCTTAATATTGTCATACTTACAACTTTTCTGTATCTTTAAATAGTATATCGTTAGTCGAGAATCTTTGATTCCTGTATGTATAAGGTTTCACGGCAATCACACTGTTATTATATGACCCATCTGCATCTATACGATGCACTACTCTTGTACAAAAATATTGACCTAACACTTTTTCATCATACTCATTATCAATGTAGTTATTCTCACGATCCATTGCGATCCAGACACCGGATCTTCTACTCGTAAGCCCTCTAGATTGAAATTCAATTGTATTACCTAACAAAAATGCGGCTAACAGCTTTTTGTTCCGGCCAGTTGAGAATATACTTGATGTGTCGGATCTGTTGGATGATGCAATTGAAATATTGTAGTTACTTTCTCTAGAAATGTCTGTTAACCAACTCGTGAAACCACTACCATTTTCACCACCAAACGTTTTGCTAATATATAGTGATTGAAAATCATCCTGTATTGTAGATATGTTACCACTCACGAGACTTATTCCAAAAGATTTATCACTCTCATTATACCTATGTGTTATCACACTGTTTAATATTTCCTGACAATCAACACCATTTATTTCAGAGAATATAAAGTCATCAATCACTGAAATATCAGGGTAGTGATAGTTTATATTGATATCCTGCGCGGATTTACCAAAAGTCTTACGTTCCGGTGGGATTGAATCATTACGAGCCTCATTTTCAAAAGACAATAGAAAATGTTCGGATTGATATACACCAGGACCTCTATCGTGTACTGCATTTTCAAAATACTGCGATAGAGGTAACAATTCAAATCTCTCCGAATATCGCTGTACCTTGAGCACACAAGGCTGATATTGTGTCTCATGTGAACTTGCATGTACATCTAGTACATAATTTAAATCATCAATGGCCTTATTTTCACTCGGGCTTGTATAGAAGAGTTTACTAGAACCAAACTCCCAGTTCCTCGAGAATAACCCTTTCGTGTCTGTTTCAAGCAATGAAGAGTTCAATATATCCTGAATTATCTCACCTGTATACTTCTCTCGGTTCGCGTTACTCTTCTGTGATATTGTTGTTCTAGTTTCGTTGCGATCTCCTAGTATATTGTAATTTTTTGCAGTGCTATAATATGTATTCTTTTCTCGGAGCATCTGTAATCTATAATCATGAAAGTACATCTTCTGCTTCTTGTATCTCTTGCCTCTCTCATCGAGTATATCCTCAACTGCATATACCGTGAATAAGAATTTAAACGTATGTACCATATTATTTAAATTAGCAGTAGGTTGATCCTCTGGTGTGATGTGAGGTTCCATGAATATGTATAGCATGTCTCTACAATCACCTCTGAATCTATATGGTACTATACCTGCACGTTGGTTTAGATCGTCACCTTCATTCATCAGCTGTGATTGAGTTCGCTCTAATATATCATCTGGATTTGTGAACGTTATGTGTCCGTGATGGAACCAGTCAGTCAAGTCATCGACTATCTCTAGTTCAGTTATATTACCTTTACGTAGTTTCACGGCCCGGGCATCTTGATTTATTAAATAAGCTCCAAATCGGAATCTACGATCATCAAATTGCTCAACTGAACCGACATTACCTTGATCCAAGTCTATTTTTTTCACAACAGACTCAAAAAATTTGATTACATCAGACATACTATAATTTATCCCTCACAGAGTCAATAATCGACCGGATAGCAACTGGCGTCGGTATCATTAATTTTGTTCCAGGAGGTAGTGGTATGAATGTATTGTCAATACCGTTTATACTAGCAACAATCCACCACAGATCTATTCTACCATAGTGCCTAAATGATATCACGGTCCATAAATCTTCTATCTTTGTGTAGTATAATGTGTATGCATCCTGATGAAGTGGTGATGGAAAGCGCACGCTATTAAATATATTATAATAAAAAAATTTACCACCAGATTGCTTATATACATCAAAAATCCTCTCAAGTTTAAATTCTTGATTTTTGGAGAGTTGTAGTAACGATTCTACCTCATACTTGTCGTATTTTATTGCTTCTTCCATGACTATCTCGTTATCACACCGGTTCTAATTTTATCATTCATTGATTCACGTAGCATTTGATGTTTCATATTTTGTGTCTCACTAAATAGCTCAGTTAATGTGAGTGTTACTTGATAGGCATCTGGTATAACAGTTAACACTTTACGCTTCTTTTCAATCCAATTGCCTGAAGCTTGTTGTTCGTGTTGATTGTCTGCATGATCTAAAAAGTCTATAGGTACATACATCTCTCTCCTCGCTCCAATGAAATCTACAGTCATACTTGTTAATGCTGAATACTTACTATACCACATGCCTGGTATATACGATTCATATATACATGGAGGGTCTATCAAATCTCTATTAACTCTATTAGGTGTATTCTGATATGACATTAAATATATAAACTGCCAATTTCGTATGATTTCTACATATGATTTAGTGTTAAATAGTGGGAATGTGACTGTATATGACTTCTCTCTACCAGTGAAAGTGAAGGCTTTCGGTTGCTCTATCAACTTACCAGGAGCTGCTAGTTTTCTCATGTTAACAGTCTGTAATACTTTTGCCATTCCTTGTGTGTAATTTTGTAATCCGGAAACTATCGATCCAGCTGAAGATGCATCATCTCCAAACATTCCTGAATTGCTAACATATGAGTCTTCCATGTACGGTAGACTGTATTTAAACCCGGTTGGTTTTGTCGTGTACAATAAACTGTATGGATTCATTGGGTCTGAATACCTTGTAACTTGAGACTCTGGGAGATTACCCTGCAATGCACCGGTAACACTACCACTAGAGTTCACTGCATCACCGGATGATACAGTGCTTTTAGAATCCTCACTCTTTTTGGCAGTTGACTTATCCTTGTCACTTTCCATTCGCTCTAACGCTTGACCAAAATCAAAATTGTCTCCAGATGCTGAGTCTATTATTCCTGCGAATGTATCCCACGCGGCAGACCCATTTTCGATCATTGAAAACACACTATTAGCCATCTGATTCAGCATTGGATTGGTTAATATGCGCATCTCTTTTAAGTTTAGAACCGGTACCTCTCGCCGAGATGATATTGGTGATTCTGTCCAGTGATGTAAGTCCCTTATATTAACGTGTACAGATGGTGTCTGTTGTGATTCAGTCAGTTTATCACCTTCACTTGTGGCTCTCTGTGTTATTGGTAACAATCTAGGAGCTGGACCGAAACCTCCGATCCTCTTACCGGCAATACCCGCTTCGGTTGATTCTCCAAAACCTAATTTTACAGGTGGAGTTAACTTCCAGTAGAAACTAGCAGCGTCCGGTACAATATCTCCATACGATTCTTGTGGACCGTAAAAGGTTTCAACGTATTTTTGTGGTTCAGCCATCGATATTACTTATCATTTGTTGTGTAATCTAGACAGTACTTGGTTGCGAAACGTCATTATATCAGACTGTGTTGTTATATTGTTTACAGTAGTTGAATTACCACCACTATTCACGACGGTACTTCCAGCAGGCTCATTCTTACCTTGTTGTAGTACCTCGAGTGTTTGCTTCTGTGTTTCGATGCTCTCAGTCATGGCTTTGACCATCATATCCATCTTCTTATTAAGTTCGGCGCCAGTCTTGTCTGTTTTTTGTACTGCTGGTGATTGCTGTCTCTGATTGTCCAACACTCGATCCTGAATGCCTTTGTTGAGCTCAATCTTAGCACTTGATGCTTGTAATTGATTCCACCTATTATTACTCTCAACCGGTTGCGGCTCAATACCACGTTGTATGGTGGGTCCCAAATCCAATTTGCCTTCCCATGGGCTTATATTAACACTAGAAACCACTGGTGTGGTTGAATTTGTGTTCATCCGCGAGATGGAGTCAAGCAAAATTTTATTTTGCTCTATAGTTCTAGAAGGTGGTTGGTCAATCGGTTTGGTATCAATCACCTTTTGGACATCCACTAACATGGGTGGTTTCTCTCCACGCTCATATGCGGCTATAGATTCTTTGAGTATTTTAGAATCTGCAGCTAGCTTCATATTTTGTTTTTTGTCAAACTCAAATTTATTCTCAAAAACTTTTTCCACCTCTTTTAATAATAATCGTGAAGAGGTTGAATTATCATTTGTCAACGCACTAGCGACCTTCTTCAGTTCGTTTACATCGATTGATGTGAGGTCATTTCCGAATTTTTTCTGAACAGCCGCTTTAGCCATATCTACTGATCTAGTCTGTCGGTATTCATCACCAGTGAGCTCATGCCATTTCATGTTGGCAGATATATATCGCATGGTGTCCTTCCCAAAAGTCTCAGCTCCAGAAGATTTCTCTGATTTCATAACTGCAGATTTGACCATTTGAGCCTTATCTGGACCTAAATCCATTTTTAACATATCAGGTAGTTTAGAATTCGCGTACTGCTTTATCTTAAAGATATGTTTTTCAAAATCAAACAACTCATGAAAGAAGTCAAATACGGGTTGTAACTTACTCATTATAAATTCACCAGGATTCTTTACCCACGCTGGAGTTGCTGTAACTAAACTCTTTTTCAAGTTTCCGAACGTTTCTGTAAACCAATCACCAATGGCAGCGATCCTGTTACTAAGAAATGATCCAATACCTTCCGTTCCGAATATAGATGCCCACCCTGTTCTAATCGAAGCACTCATGTCCACAGGTAATAGTGTGATTAAGTAATCCATTGCAGTCTTCACTCTACTCCAAATCCAACTACCCACATTAGTAACACCTTGTGTTAAACCACTCCAACCATCCTTAAGTGATTTTACAGGATCAGTCCATATATCTTCAAGCCAACTCCACACAACCTTCATTTTACTCCAAATCCAACTACCCACATCAGTGACTCCTGTAGTTGCTTGATTCCAGCCATCCTTGAGAGTCTTCTTCGCATCGGACCACACACCATCAAACCAACTCCACACACCTTTAATGTTACTCCAGATCCAACTACCCACATTAGTAACACCTTGTGTTAAACCATTCCAGCCACGCTTGAGTGACTCACTAGCACTGGACCACAAACCCTCAAACCAACTCCACACATCTTTTATTTTACTCCAAATCCAACTACCCACGTCACTCACACTGCCCGTCAAATTATTCCAACCATCTTCGAAGGATTTTTTAGTATCAATCCACAAACCTTCAAACCAACTCCACGCGCTCGTGATATTGCTTGAAATCCAACTGCCCACGTCGGTTACACCCGCGGTTGCTTGATTCCAACCACGCTCGAGTGTTTCACTAGCACTGGACCATAAACCTTTAAACCAACTCCACGTGTCTTTGATGTTATTCCAAATCCAATCACCGATCGAACTGACACCAGATGCTGCTCGATTCCATCCATCTTCAATTATCTTTTTCGGGTTATCCCATAATTCTTTCAACCAATTCCAAGCACCTGACACACCACTCCATATAAACTCTCCTACATCCTTGAACCCCTTCGCGACTTCATCCCACTTTTCTGCATATAATTTACTAGCATCATGAAATTTACTCGAAACCCATTCCCAAGCCGCACTTACAGCACCCACTACAAGAGAGCCAATCGAAAATTTATCATTCCACTCCTTAACGGTATCCGCTTGTTCATCAAAGCCAAATAATCTCAAGAACCATTCAGATATTTTACCCAATCCGGTTGTGACAAGATTCGGTAACCATGTTTTAATGTTTATCAGGCTTGTTATTGTTGATTCTGCACTATCGAATGTTAATAGTTTGTCAAACCACATCTTTATAGTCAAAACCACACCTTTGACAGAGCTAATGATGAATCCATCCTCAACTCCTGCAGACATGTCGGTCTCTGACCATGATATTAGACTTGTGAACCATGTTTTTACATTGTTCCATGTTTTTGTAACTGCATCCTTTAACGACCACACCGGATCTAGATTAACCCAACTGAACATACTCACTAACCACGCCTTCACATCCTCAAATACTGTACCTATGAACGTAGTCAAGCTCCATTCACCTTGCTTTGTTGCCCCAGCAGTGAATGCCCAAGTGAACATTCCAATGAAAAAGTCTTTTATTTTTTGTTCTACATTATTGACGAACTTGAGTAACGACCACCCACCATCTGCTGTGTCGCCGAATGATAATATCTTGTTAAACCAATCCTTAACCGCTTTCCAGGCTGGATCCACAACATCCTCTTTGAAACTGAATGGTACACCTGGATCTCCCCATTTGAATACATCTTTCAAGAAATTTATAGCCGGGTCAATAGCCATACCCAAAACCCACCCCACTAGATCAACCTGACCATCCATAAGCCCGCCGATTCCCTTGAGAATTCTTTCTTTATCAAAAGTAAAAACACCAACAACAGTATCTACCAAACCACCAACCAAATCTTTAAGACTCTGTATTATACCATCAACTCCTTTGGTTAAGGCACCGGCCATATTTTTCAAACCAATTTTTTCTAAAATCCACGCTGGTATTGCCGCTATCAACTTAGCAAGATCTCCTACCATGAAGTCGAACAGAGCGTTGATCCCACCTTTGATTGCACCTGCAATTCCATCCTCATTGTAACCTTCGATAGCACCCATCACTGTCTTGACAGCGCCCCATAATATTATAATTGGAGCGAATATATTGCCAATAAATTTACCAATCTTTTCAGCTACAGTGTAAATTTTTGTCTTTTGTATCAGATTAAAGATTGTACCACCTACACTTTTTATTGTGCCGAGCACCTTGCCGAGCACACCTCCAACTTTTCCGAAGATACTCCCAAGCACAGGAAACTTAGCACCCAAACCACCAAAAAAGCTTTTGATTGTACCTGCGAAGCTCTTGATCGCGCCCCAAAACTTACTCTCTGTTACAAGTTTCTTTAGAGATAAGAACCATGCTTGCTTCGCAATTGTTTGAAAGGAGGTCACCAACGTGACGATAGGAGCTATAACTAAAGCTAATGCACCTAAACCTAATGTTTTTAAAATATCCTTGAAGCCTTTCGGGTTGGCCTTCTTTTTATCATCATCTATCTTACTCTTCATATTACTACTTGGTATGATGCTTGATAACTTACTCAACACCTTCTTATCGATATCAACAATCTTAACAGATGTGACCTTATCTAAGATCTTTCTAGGCTGTTTCTTGTTGTTTCTACTTCTTTCAGACTCATCATCATTATCCTTTATGCCTTTGGTTATTTTATCGGCTAAGTCCTGCTGCTCTTTATTCTTTTCTTTATTAGGATCAAAGAAGCCGTCATCCTTTCTTTGATCTTCTACAGCAGATCCTGTGGATTTATCTCTGAGCTCTCTTACTAGCTCAGTTAATGAATCAATTAACTTTCCTATGTTTTCTTCCATTGGTCATAAATATTTATGACCCACTGTTTACTTTATCCGGATGTGAACAAACCTGCATCAATACCTATTTGCACATCTTCCGGTAGTGAGTCATTAGATAGTGACTTTTGCTCGATTTCACGCAGTTCTTTAATTTTGTCAGCTAATGTTGATGTTATTGACATTGGTAAATTTTCAAACACCTCTATGGTTTGTAAAACACTTAAGCTTTCATCTAAATCAACAATCTGATCATGTATCTTTATCTGCTTCACATATTTCACCATCTCATGAACAAATATATCACCAACTACATCTGTTAAGTTTAGTTGCTGTCCAGTTTTATTCTTTTTTACACTCTTCGTGAACTGTTTGTTGTATTTTGTATCAGCCTTTAGACATGGTACTTCACCAGTAATTGTAACTGGACCAACATTCACACTAAATTTTTGCTCTACTTCATCAGGAATGGTTGACTTGACTGTATCGATGTGATCTTTAAGATCTATTGTGTATTTCTTGTCATCCTCCTCAACCACCAGCTTATCACCTATTGTTTGTTGACGTAATTGTAATACTATGAGTGGTTTATCAATAGTCTTTATACTATCCTTACCAGACAAGCAATTTTCAAGTATTATATCATTCAATGTGTTGTTGAATGACAGATTTTCAACCTCCATATCAACTCCGCTCGATAATATCATTTTTTGTTGCTTTACAGTTAATGGCTTGAACATGACACTCTCATTGAATGTGGGTATATATACAGATACTAAATTCTTGCGGTTTAGATCATCTATACTTGATAGTATTTCTTTGAATCCAGCTTTTGCTTCAACATTCTGTTGTAATTCAACTTGTTCCTCGTCGGTCATGTACATATTTATCACCAAACATATAGTTTTTCAACTACATCTACTCCATCTATCCGGGAGAGGGTAACGCCATTGATGTTTTAGGTTCTCCGGATTGTTTTTCTTGTGCTTTTCTTTGCTCCTCTAGTTCTTCTCTGAATAGATTTATATAATTTTGTGTATCTATTGGTGATAGGTTCTCAACATCACTCAATGTAAATCTCAACTGCTTTACCATGAGATATCGTATGTAATATTGTTCTTGTAAATTACAATTGAACATAGCCTTGAGAAAATTATACATACTATTATCAAACAGCTTCAATTCAATTGAGTTTAATTCAGTATCTGCTGTATTCTTAAAAACTTTTATGCGATATTTCGCATCCATCAACTTTATATAGCTAATTATTTCCGGTAGCAGATCCCCGGGAAGCGAATCTAGAATTGATTCCTTTTGTGAACATGATAACTTACTCAGGTTGTGTTGTTTACCCTCTATCTCTATTGTGTCTAGCATGTCTATCACTAGATCCTCCACTGATTCTATCATTAAGTGTCGTGGTGTCTTCAAACTCACAGAATATCCCAAGTTGGTGTCGATTCGAGTTATATATTCTGTTTCAAAATTAGTTACCAGATCCAACACATCATATAAATCCAACTTCTGGGTCTGCTTGATACGCTCTTTGTCAGTCTGTGTCACACCATCATATTCATACAGTTGTGAAATGCTCATGATACGCAAATTCAACAATATACAAAAAATATCAATGATTGAAATCGATTCAACATCGATGTCATCTATGCAGCTCGTTTTAATTATATACTTAAATGTATCAACTACCATGGAATCGTCATTATTCTGTATATATTTTGCTAATGCTACATGCGAGCAGCTGTCAAAAGTTTGGAATCTATGATACTTCTCTTGTGTGGGTAGATATATTTGAAATGTAAAACGTGTAGACATTATTCACCTGGTGGATCACGGTCAGATCTGAAAGATGCATTAGCGGAACGACCTCTAGATGGTAGTAAGACGTTCTGTCTCCCAGAAACTCTAGAGCTCTTACCAAAACTACCCAATGCACCCAACACTTTATTGACTTTTTTCTTTATATTATTAGCTTTGTCAACAAACCGCTCAACCTTACTTATTGTATTTTGTAATTTTCTGAAGCTTCTAGATTTGGCCAATAATTTTGTAGCCATGTCAGACACAAACCGCTTGAATCCCTCCTTACCCAACTCAGCTCCCATGTCTCTATCAGGAATTGATTCAATTGTATAGTGTGTGTAGTGCCACTGTGTTGTGTATATATCAAAGTTATTACCGTCTTGATACGTCAGCTCATTCGTGTTTATGCTAACAGGTACACAATTATAAAATCGCCAGATTTTGCGCTCAACTAATGGTGTGTATTGATATGTCTTTGCTAGTTGTACAATGCTTATATTGGCCTTCACACATCTACCATCTGTAGGAGGTCTTGCAGCTAGACCTATATGTGATGTTAGTATCACCCAAGGTCTTATGACAGTATCAACAAAACTTCTGTTAGTCTCTCTCCACTGTAATACCAATGGAGCCATACCACTACGATTACCGCCAACCTTACCTGGGAGGAAACCCATGTTATTGTTTATAGCCACATCTCTAACTTCATATTGCTCGCCAGGTAGTATTGCACCTTGTGCTAAAATACATCCATGCTGACCACCGGTGCGCATGTATGTTGATGCTGTTATCTCCTTTTTAGATTGATCAATATCCCAGCCCTTTGAGTATGATGGTGCTCCTTCAGGTCCACCAGCGTGTTGTCCATTGTCTCCTGGTTCATATACTCTCATGCTAGCACTGTTGATATAATCTGGTATAGGGTCACCAACACTAAAGTTACGGTTGGTTGATAAATTAGCAGCACTCTCTATATTAACAAGCCATAAAAATTTATTAGGTATTGCGAATTCCCATTTCGCCATGTGTTGTAAGAAGTTTTCATTGAATCCGAATGGGTAATTAAATGGAAATATATCTGTACCTAACAGACCATCAATTTTCTCACCGACTCTACGTATATCATCTAACATTGTACAAGTATTTAATATGTAAACACAAAAAAGCCGTACATATATACGGCTCTTCTGTTAATTGTTTGGGTGAAATATTAAAGTGTTTGAAACTTCTCGCTTCGAACATACTGATAACCAAGATTGACTTCAAATTCAACCGGGGCACCATTTCCTGAAGGATCATATCCAACATCACCAACACTGATTGGAAAAGCTCCGACGAGTGTAAACTGACTAACACGATTCAATTGTGTGTCTAGCTGTACTAGGTCGACAATTGACGTCTCTTTCGCTATGAAATAATTACCTGTACTAGTAGCATCATCGAATGTATCACGAGTCCAGTTTAATAGTAATGTCCTCAAGCTATCAACTCGGTCACTGTAGAATGATAAGCTGTACTCACCTGCGTAAGTCGCTCCTCCAGGAACCCTGAAGTTGAGACCCATGTAAGGTATCTCAGATACATTTATTGTCCTACCAGGAATACTACCTCCCTTGGCGTACACTAGATCATCTTCTGTTATAGAAAATGATCCGTCTGCGCTTTGAATATTAAGTACTCTGAACTGGAAATCACGACTGAAATCTCTCTCCTGCGCGACTCTGTAGAAATCTGATATTGTTTGTCTTACGTCTGGCATAAATTTGTCCTCCTAATTATTTAGTCTTACGACACTAATTCGCTGAAGTCTTGACCAGTTCTAGTAGCGTAGAAGTTCACCAAGATGAATTCTGCAGCGCGAGTGGGCTTGATGTATATATCAACTACCAGCTCGTTCCGGTCAATAACATCAGGTGAATTATTTCTATCATCACACACTATCAAGTAATCATACAATCCTTGTGTGTTCTTCACCTCTTCGAATATAGGTCTCAAAACATTTAAGACCTGTGTCCTTGTAAATAGCGTGTTTGGTTCAAATACAAAATACTTGACTGTGTTCATGACTGCCTTTTGCAGATATAAAAACAATCTACGTACGTTTATCCTGTCGAATGCACTAGGTTTAGCTTGCATTGTCTTCTGACCAAATATCGCAAAGCCTTCGTTCGGGAAGTTGGCAATTGGATTTAATCCAATCTTATATAACTGATCCCGCTCTTTTTGCTTCGGATAAAATGCCAGGTCTGACAATCCAGTCAATAGACCTCTTGTGAAACCAGCTGGTGCGATCCATGGATAGAAATTACTATCAGTACTACCCATCGCAGCTGCAGCAAATCCACTAGTTGGTACCCATACTCCACGATTCAACGCTTTGTCATTTGTAAAGCCCCAGTTGGCATACGTTACACAATAGCTACTATTCTTAGAACCACCGGTCATCATATGACGCAAGGGCCAGTATATATGTTGTGAGAAACTCACACCAGCTTCACGCTGTTTACTTGTTAAAGTTTTGCTGTTACGACCTTGTACAAATATGTATCTCAACGGGTCAGCTATAAAGATATTATCTTTACGTGCAAATTGGCTGAAACTCTTGAATGTATCAAAAACGGCATCATAATTTGTTAGATAACCAAGCTCACTACGATTGTCAATGATCTTTGTCTGATACAATCCATTACCACTCAATCCTGTACTACTCACAACATGGTCTCCGATATTATAAAACTCTTCATCATCGAAGTGTTCCACTGTACCTCCATCTGTACCTACATATACAGTACCCAATCCAGCTTCAACAGTAATGTCAATTGGAAATAAGTCGAAGTTGTCTGCTAGTTCAAATATCCGGTCAAGTTTAGCAGGTATATTACCAGTTTCCCTGGCTTCCGCCATTTGCTTACGATAAACACCATGTGGATATACATTATTACCATGTTTTACCTGTGCACTATTATCGCGTTGTAATTGTTGCCATGATTTAATATATAGACGGTCTTGACGCTCTTCTGCACCATTAAGAAATCCCTGTGACACCTTGAAGTCATTTACTTCCTTCTTTTCAGCTTCAGTTTCACCAACAAGAGCATCTCTCTCTCCAACTGACATTTCATCATAATAACGTACATCTTTAGCAGTCAGTACGCGAATCTTACGTGTTGGATATCCACTCTCGTCAAGCCAATTACCAGCTGTCTTAGCTATACCTTCATTCATCTTCATGAAGAGATTGTTACTGTTTTCAGCCTCACTCTCAATATAATATGATACAGCTGTACCACCGGTTGATAGAAAGCGTTCCCTGAAGTAATTTACACTACCAATCACGCTGTCAGCTACCATGTAATCAAGTTTTGTAGCATCAGGTTCCAATGTAGATTGGCGGACCTTAAATACTGCTAGTGTTAAAACATCTGTAAACTCCTCGGTGTTTAGATCGAATTCACTCAAGTTCTCGATCACTTCACTCATACTACCATCTAAACCTACTTGTTGTTTATTTCCGTATTCATCAAAAATGAATCCAGCTGATAATGAGAATGTAAGTCTACTCCTTGTACCGTCAGACTCATCAGGTACATCTACGTATCCACCAGTTGTTCCACCTAACTTTTTACTCAATGATTTCAAGCGGCCAACGCTATCAAAATCACTCGCAGGGTTCAAATTGGTGTTGTCTGAAATTCCGATATAGTAACCTTCAAACTTCTCATTGATAACGAACTTTTTATCATTAACAATCATGAGACCTGCGCCACCTTTAGTTAACAAATCATTATATTCAACGAATTTTTGATTTTCAAACTTACCAGCTTCACTCTCACGCATTTTAACTTCACCCTTGATTGTCTTTTGAAATGTATCATTGTCTAGCTCGATATTACTTGGCTCTCCAAGGTAGTATCTGTCACTAGCACTAAGATCCCAACCTACACTATTAACAGCTGTGGCGATAAGATCAGCAACTTCCGGTATCTCATATGCTTTAAGAGCTGGAACGGATAATGGATCACCATCAACTTCAGGTGTCCAGTAAACATCATTTTGTGAGTAACCGCTCAAGGATGGGATTGCAGCCAATACACTATCTACAGCATCTTTAAGTGTTGTTGCTGTATAATCACCAGTTGGTTGGGTTTCTCCAAACTTCCACTCCCCGACGGGTACTACTTTAGTACTAAACCCGGCAGTTTGACCTCCTGTTAGACTGATTGTCTGATCAGATTTTGGAATTATCGTTCCATCGCCAATAGTTATTGTAATTGCGATGCCTGCTTCAGCAATTAATGCTGTTAAATCCTTTGTTCCGTCGATCGCTAGTGTGACATTACCAGATTCACCGGTCGCATCTGCTGTCAACTCAATTTCAACTACACTTTCATCTGCAGCTGTTATTGATCCCATGAACTTTGCTGCTGCCTCGACAGCATAATCACCACCATCGTCCAATACACGTGAGTCTGTCGGATACCAAGCAATCATACGTGAGTCCTTCTCTACTGTGTTTAGTTCGTAATCAGCAGCATCTACTATTATCGGTCTTGGTATGACAGGAAAGACCTGTACGCTATATTTATCTGCGACGGTCGTACCGGCACCTGTACCGTACGGTAATCTCGATACCAGCACATTAGCTGGGCTCTGGAACACTGCTTTAACAGTATGGTACATGTACCTCTCTGCAGCATTCTGAGGCAAACCATAAACTTGCTCGAACTCACTAAGGCTGCTCAATGTGAGCAGCTCGTCAGTTGGTCCTTGGTTTGCAAACCCCGGTATAAATACAGTGGTTCCGACGGGTAATTGTGGGCGCAATGAAAGATCTACTTCCTTGACCTCGACTCCTGGTGATTGAATTGTTCTTGCCATAATTTTTGTTACCTTCTGAAATTATTTAGTAAACTCCGGACCGAGTTTGTTAAGTTTTTCACAACAAAGTTGGTACGAGCTTTGAAAAAGAGAATTCAAATGAAGTTTCTATCTCATCTTCATCACGGTAATTATAGTCTATAGACCCTATACTAACAGGTACCACACCTAAAAAATCAAATTTCATAGTCTCAACATTATACTCATCTAACGCATACATTGTTGCGGTTCCTTGATATTGTTTGAACATAGATGTGCTTGTAGTTATATCTGCATTTTTCATGAAAATAGCATCAGTGTCATCATTTAGTATGTCTAACCACTTCCAAATGACCCAATAATTATTAAATCTGTTGTCGATTGTAAAATTTATAGTAACATTATCATATGCTGGTCTACTATGTGTACTAAACTTGACTGTCTGTCCTGAGAACCTTATATCACCGGAGTCTACCTTAACACTCGGTATGTTTGCACCATACACGCTAAATTGTAGTGTATCTGGTAGAACATTCTCGTCATCTCGGTTTTCCTGTTGGGTGTAAGATATATCCTTCATGGCCTCTGGTAATGTCAACACAAAGATAAATTTGTCTTTGCGGCTCTTATTATATGGTGTTTGTATTATGTTATCTGTCATGCAAATTTCCATCCTTGTTCCTGTAAGTCATCAATCTCATGTGATTGTGGTGTATTTTCCCCGGCTCCGCCCAGTGTCTCACTATCTATAAATATAGGAAGGGTACTATAACCATCTGTCAACAACTCGTTCGTGTATGTAGATAATGATCCACTAAACATAGATTCATCAGAATACCCCTTCTCTATAATGGAAGGTTTGTTGTGTTTGTCTAACTGTACTACATCAAAGAATTGTTCTGTAATTGTAGTTTCGAGTATCATTAAGGACCAAATTAAACTCATCACCCTATCGTCTTGTATATTCATACCTTTAGCTGCCTTCCATGTACCGTTCGGGTATCTCACAAATGTTTTTAGTTCTTCTAGTGTATTAGTGTCATGTAACACTACAGAATATATCTCAGTTAACCAATATTTCATATTTATGACACCCTTATACTTCGTGTTTGTGTGTGCGATCACACCGGGTCTATCATACTGTTGTTTCTTGCTTGGGGTATAGTTTACTATATTTGTATATCCATGTACGTTCTTTAATGTATCCACAACCTGAGCACCACAATTGTTTCTCTCTATAAGTGCGGGAGGAGTTCCCCACTGATATAATATCTCGAGTAACTTTGTGGTGAAGTTGTATGGGCTTATCGTATTGTTGTGATATACTGCTACTTGCTCTATTTCAGTTAGATCCGTTATATCAAATATTTGCACAACACTAGCTGCTTCTCCTACACCTTCAGATATATCAACACCAACTGTGTATATTCTCTCCGGATTTGGAAGACTCCAGACCTTATACATGCCATCATCAAATATATGCTCCGGGTCTCTTATAGTTAGTGAACATTTACGTACGAGCTCTTCATCCAGTACACTCTCGCCGGTTTCAATGAATTGACATCCAAATTCTTGATCAAATATTTCAGTGCTTCCCAGAGATGTTATTGTTTCTTGCTTCCATTTATCATCCCTACCAGGTATCTCCCACCAGTCAATTCTACTCGCGCACCAGTTGTTCTTGCCTCTAATAGCGTTGGTGTACAAATCATGAAACAAATTACCCGTACCATTTGGCGTGCTGGCTATGAATATTTTACTCTTCTTACTTGAGGATATGATCGGATAAACAGACTTCCAGAAACTCTCAACCAAATGATTGTCAATAAATGCCAACTCATCTAGTACTAAACAGTTACAACTATCACCTCTACCAGCATCACTACTCGTGGTGCTTATACCCACACTACTACCATTTGCTAATGTCATGCTGGTTTTACCGTATTCGATAACTCCAGGCTTCAACCAATTGGGTAGTTGTTCATACGCCAGTCTGATTCTCTTAAAGATGTTTATTGCTGTTTGTTCTTTATTTGCTACGACAAGAATGCGTTGATCATCATTAAAGCATGCTACCCACAATGTATAAATTGTCATCATTGTTGTTTTGCCAACCTGTCGGCTTGCTAACACTATATTAAATCTATTATCTCTCAACGCTCTAAGCACCTTTTTCTGACACTTGAACAGTGTGATTTTCTCCTTACCTCTATCAAGGTTTACGATTGTGAAGAAGTTTTCTGCGAAGTATAACAAATTCTGCCCACACTTCTTGAGATCCTTGACCATCTTCGAGGTCCACTCAAATTCAGCCTTACTGGTAGGGAGGTTTTTGTTACCCATATACACATGCTTTGGATCAACATCTTGTTTTTTTGTTTTTTCTACCGACATTATATAAGTATTTATGTGAACGAATCTAGAGATATACATCAACTTACCCAAGCTTACGGACTAATTAATGAGAATGAAGACAATCGTGTGTGGAAAACAGGTGATTGCCCTGACAGTTTAGGAGACTCAGATCTCGCAAATGAATTAAAGCCAGATAACAATTTACCTGAAGAGGATAGTGTACCTCCCATCGAACCTAGTGATGAAAGTGATTACTATCTTAACAAGATAAGTGAGCGAATCAAAGAAAACGGAAAAAAACCCGGGAAAAAGGTCAACGAACAAATAAATAATTCTACAAATATTATGAGCGACGAACCAAAAAACATCTTTGATAAATTATACTCAACGATCATGGAAGGTGATGATCCTTTCGCCGATCTCGATAGCATGGGTGATGAAGGCCCAGGTGATGAGATGGGTAGTGATGAAGAACTAGACTTAGGAGGAGATGAAGTTACATTTAGCTTGCCTAGGGATTTAGCGGAAAAACTTCACGAAGTTTTAATGGATCAGCTAGGTGATGATAGTGAAGGTGATGACGGAGAAGACTTTGGAGATGACTTTGGGGACGAGAATGATGAGATGTTAGGTGACTCAGTTGTGAGTGAACCAGATCCAAAGCCATTAGGTGGTCATGGAGATCGTCATCATAAAGATGCAGGTAACACCGGTAGTGGGAGCAACAAGGTTTCTAGCTCTAAAACAAGCAGCCCAGACGGTGGAAGTGCAGATGGTGGAACTGTTAAGGAAGACCCAGACCCAAAACCATTAGGTGGTCATGGTGATCGTCAACATAAAGACGCAGGTAATACCGGCAGTGGTAGTAATAAGGTAAACAACCCTAAAAGCAGAGCCATTGGAGATTAATTTTTAATTTAACCCCCAAATCACAAAAAGGAGCCGTTCATATTTTATGAACGGCTTTTTTTATAAATATATTTATGAGCTTATTTGAAAAGAAATTCATGCGATTGCTCGAGTTTGATGATCTACAGCAACAAAGTAACGGACCAGCTAAGAGTCCATGGCACCGGAAGGCGGCGCGAGGATCTGGTGCAGCAAATCAACATCAGGTAGCAGATAGATACAAGGGTAGATACACCGGAGAGGGGGATTTTAAATTCTCCGGTGAATTGAACAGGAAGATAGAAATGATCCGGAATGGTACAAGTGACTTACAGGTTTTGTCTGATGTTGATTGTGATCACATATTAAAAAATTACCCTATAAGTGAACTACCACGAGACAAACCTAAAAGCTTGAGCAACAGTGGCATGGTGGTTAATTGGGATCCAGTTAAATCAGTATATATATTAACAAAACAATGAGTGAATTGGAAGACATTTTTAAGTTTAATGATGGGTTGAGATTTCTAAACAAGGAAATTAATTGCAATGAACGTGATAATTATAAATCGTGGTGGTTAGAGCAGATCTATCAATACGGTACGGTTATTGATTATTATGTCAATAACACAACGTTTGAAACTGTAGATCCACTATATGGTGAGGAACCTACACAGGTTTTTCAACCTGCTGAAAAGTTAGTCTTTGCGATCACGTTAAATGAGAATTCTGTTGTCCTTCAAAAATTTGGTCTAATTTCAGATGATGAGTTGACCGGATTTATACCAATTGATAGTTACACTAGATCTATGAGTTCTGACGCGAATCCTTCACCAGAGCCCAAATCCGGTGATATTATTGAGTTGACTGAATATGGCTCCGGACGACCAGGTCAAAGAGGTGCTAAAAAGTTTGAGATTACTGAAAGATTAGAACAAGATGTCGAACAATTAAACCCACTATTAGGACACTATGTGTGGCTGATTAAGGCTAAGAGGTACGATTATAGTTATGAATCTGGTATTGATAGAGAAACAGGCTTACAACAACCTACCGATGATACATATCATGGAGGATTGAGTGGGGTGGATGACACACAACTTGAGAGTGATAATTTATATTTTGAGGATATAGATCGTGACAGTCGCAATATATTCGATTATAGTGTGTATGGAGACTATGATGATATATATGGTGGGTATGGTGATTAGTCTGTAGCGTCTCTATATGCTGTATTATAATCCGGAAGATCTTCTCCTCGCAAACCAGATATAAAGTTCTCTGCCTGGCTGATAAGACTAAACTCAACTTCTACAATATCCCCAGTACCTATAAATTTATACACAAACTTCTCATTTTGATTTTTATATATCCGTGTGAGTGTATACTCTTTACCTTGTTTGAATTTTGATAACATATCACCATCAACAACGTTACTCTTTAACGCTCTTACTTGCTGGCTGGTCATACCCGGTCTTATTCTACCACCAGTAGATGATCTACCACTGATAACTACCTTTGTACCCGCGATGTAGTGCATACTTTCTCTTGTTTCATCTCTGACTCAATTTCAAACAACATACTCTCAGTGCGCTCATCTATATACTTCTGTATTGCTATAGGTTTCTCCCACTTAATATCGTTAGCTCTAACACCAAGTTGATCACACTTCTTATCAATTATATCTATAGCTTCTATAAGGCATGCCCATCGACTAATTTCATATTCACTCATGACAATCTTACTGCCCTTCTGTGTGGTTAACTCTAATTTTGTTTTCTTGTGTTTATCTATGTCTATCATTAAAATAATTTCTATTAATTTTTGTTAAGTATCCTGTTAGTTGTGATATCAGTGTGTTATCCATTTTTGTACTTACATCATATTGCTTGATGCTTCTGATGATGCTCTTCATACCGGTGCACAATTCTTTAAAATTTCTAGATTCAGATTTAGTTAAATTGTTTTGTTTATAACAATGATTATATATCACATCACACAAATTGCACAACAAATCAATATTATCATAATCCTCACCTACTACAGTAGAGAATCCTAATTTATAATGCTGATTTGCTTCATATCCTTGATCATTATAGAAGTTTGTTATACAATCATATAAATCTTCAAACCTCATCTCCACATGAGGTTGAGTTTGTTGTGGAGAGGTGTTTTTTCTCTCCTCAAATTCAATACCTTTATTCTCTGCTGTCATCCGATACACTCTCCTCATTGGTGTTAACTTTCACGGACTTTCTAGTCGACTTAATATCTGTCGTTCGAGCAACTGTTATATCTACATACACTGAATTTTCTTTTTCACAAACTACACATTTAAAATTATTCTCAATGTCCATCCTAACAGGTATATAATTACTCTCACCACAATACGCACAACCTACATCAGTACCTACCGCGGTGTACTGCTTTATTCTTTCTGTCTCTTCATGAGTTTCTCTAAGCCTTAACAGCAGACCCATGATGCTATTCCATAGATAGAATATTATAATTTGTGTAAGGAACGTAACGATGGCGCCCTTCATTATGTGTATATCAAATAAGTAAAATCCGGTGACTGAGATTACTAGTGATACTATGGTTGTTATTAATATGGAGAATATAATTGGTTTAATCATGCATGAAATTCATCGGTAGCTGAACCGACAGATAGTCCATCGAGATCCGACACAACATCTTTAATTGCATCGCAAATCTTGGATAATTTAGTATGTACATTTTTGACTGACTTGTATGCACTTTCATTATCCTTAATTATACTATATCTAGCCGAATCGGCAACTTTTTGTTTTATTTCTGCAGTCTGTACATAAAGCTCTCCGATTTGTTCACTCAACCCATCCTGTAACGGAAAGGGAAGCCGGTTGGGGGCTTTTTGCATTTGCTCCTCCCATTCCTTTGATTGGTTTATCAGATCCATTAGAGTTACCTTTTTAGGTTTATGTGACATACCGGATTGACCGGGACCTTTACCGACACCCATGTAATTGTTTGACCCAACTTGTAAATCTTCAAATAATGTTACTTTTTTGTTTTTTTCTTTTGACATGATCATAAATACTTATACGGATTAAATAAATAATCATACATATGAACGCATTTAGAAAGACTTTTTTACAAATTTTTACAGAACAGGACGGTGTTACTGACATCGAAGCACAACAACCAGACATTGAAGCTCGAGCGGTTGCTGATACGATGGATGATCCTGCGATGGCTCAAGAGCTAAGCGTGCCAGACAATCCAGAAATCGCGCTCAAGCGACAACAGAGTGCGAAGACTATAACCACCATAACTACATGGATTGGAGAAGTAGAAAATTTTATAGATTATTTAAATGGTACAGATAGTTTGTCGATAAATGCGCAGTTAAACGCAGCGGACTGTGATAGTTTACTCACTGATATTCAGCGTAGTGAGAGTAAGAAAATATCTCGATTGGCTCAAGATCTTTCAAGTCTCGGTGAGTCATTGAAACAATATTTACTCCTCGCCCGGAGGAAAGAATCCGGGAGTGATTCTATTTAATTTGTTTCAATCGAACAATACCCTTCAATCCACAGTATGTGTTCTCCTTTATATAACTACTAGAGATCTCGTTCAACTTAAAGTGCATACACAAGTCGTTTATGTCTTTGAATCTTGTACCAACATCTTTCGGCCATATAAAAACACACTCACCACCTTTTAATAGAATTTCTGTCTTAGTCTTACTAGCTTGATCATTCCATTGACTATCTAAGACCCAAACACTCTGCATAAGAAACAATCTCTCGATCTGATTACGTTGCATTGTCGTAAATGTTTGATTACTCCTCTCCTGTATCCCAGCAACCGCGACACTATTTTTAAGGAAGAATGAATCTATAGGACCCTCAGTTATAAAGATATCCTCTGCACTAGTGCTTACATTATTATAATTAAACAATGTCTTCTCACTATTTATTTTTGATAGATATTTAGGTTTATCATCAACTTCCAACATCTTACGCGATTGATAGAACACACACTTATTCTTTTGATCATAAAATGGTATGATCAGCCTATCCTTGTGTATATTGTCAACTAAACTTACATATAATGATTGCGGGCGGTTTGCTGCTAAGTGTAGTCTTCTCCTTATTATTGTTTCGATCGCTTTCATTACAATCCTGTCTTTCGAATAATATTCCAATTGAGTTTTGTCAAATAGATTTATACTATCTCTAGGTAAATCATGTTTATTCTCTACAATAGTCTCCTCTGACTTAGGTATACCATACTCATAATCACATTCATTGACCTGCCTTAACAACTCTTTGTATGATATCTTCTCAACCTCCATTACCCAGTTGATCGGCTTACTATACCACCCACAATTGTGACAACATATCACCATATCACGAGGTATGTAATAACACCTCGACTTACGACCCCAACTGTTACCTTCTCTACATACCGGACAACCACCCATGTATGTATTGGTGGTTTTTATGAATTTAGGATAACCGGCGTGTTGGTAGAATTTTTGTATTATGTATTCTTCAGGAATTGTCATGCAATTCTTTGATGTTAGTTGATTTACTTTATAATATCAACTTTAACAACACCTTTTTTTACAAATCTACCAGAGTCAGGACAATACCAATATGCTTCTATGTATAGCTTGTTGTCTGACCTTCTAGTTCTGATCTGTGGTCGTATTGGACTACCAGTATATGGTGAATTTATAATCACCGGCTGTACTATTGGAATGTGGCTCATTTTATTTATTTATCTATCTGTAACTTTTTTACAATGCTTTCTAATGTTGTTTTTGTTTGGTGCTCAAAGAATGACTGCTGCCAGTCATTGAATTTATCTAAAATGTTGTGTATGTTTAACTCTTTACAATGCTCTCTAAACACATTAGCGTCTCCTTCATGGTGTTCTAGTTCGGTGTACTGTTTTTGATACAACACTTCGTCATCTGGATGTTCTATTATGCCTTGGTTCAAGTCAATTAACCTTTTATTTAAGAAGTATGGTTCTAACTTTTCATGGCCTAGTTTTTTTATCAAATCCTCATCAGTAACACACTCTCTAACCAATTTGAGAGCTGTTTTAGGGCCACATTTAGGAATTCCCGGTATATTGTCGGATTTATCACCCATCAATGATTTATATCGTAAGAAGTGTTCAAGTGTCACACTTGTTATACTCTCAAAGTTACCTTTGTCGATGATGATATCCTTTATCGGACTGTATACGCATGTATTATCGTCAATCAATTGTAACATGTCTTGATCGACACTAACAATGACCTTATTTCCTTCTATTTTATTGGATAACCAACTAATAACATCATCAGCCTCTAAAATACCTGGGTACATATTTTTAATACCAAGACTATTCAAGAGTTCTGTTGTTTTTTCCTCAAAACTAAAAACTCGATTGTTCTTTTCCACATCTCTAGTTCCTTTATACTCTACATTCTTAGCTACCCGTCGGTAATTCTTCACACCACGGATGAGTCTCTTATCCCACACCGAGTAGATGTTATTACAATCAAACATCTTGGTATATTTCTTAATACTAGTTAAAAATATATAACTAGGATTGACGTTCGTTCTTACATTCTCAGCTATCCACACTGCTCTGTGTAGCAGATTGCTTGAGTCTATTAATATCGCTTCTGGCTTTTGATTCATTATACTGTGCACAACATATTTCATATACATTATGCGGTAATTTCTCGATATAGTCAACTATTTTGTTATCTATACCCTGATTAAATTCACTTTTAGGTATATTTAGAGGCTCGTTCTCTGGGAGAGTCAAGAAATTGTAGGTATCCTCACTTTCTGAGATATACACTATAAAGTATCCCTTAAAAACACCTTCTCTAATTGCATAAATACGCCTACTGAAGCGGTGTTTGTTGAATATCTCTTTTAGCTTGCCTTTCACGCGATTGAATGAACAATCGATTCGATGCAACACTTTAAGCTATTCGTTGTGGGTGGTAGCTTCAAGTTGTATTTTGTTATTTTAGCATCTGACAGAACGCAGTTCGATCTTTGTGTTTTGGTTTTTGTGTACAGTTCACTGAGTTCAATTTGTTTCCAATTTTTATTCTCTAATCCACTTTGCTTCATTAACTCTATAATGTCGCTTGTCATCACTGGTTCTGGATTCACTACATTATATAAACCATATGGTAGATTCTTGTTTATATCTTCAAATATATCCACTAATGCATACATTATGAAACCGCAAAAATCATCTAGTGATGTTAATGAATTCTTACAATTAATGATATTATCATACTTCAACAATTTCATCAAAATGTTTCTCTCTGATGTCGTACCACAAAAAGGCATCCGGAGTCTGAATATATATAAATCACGATCTTTCAACGTCATCTCACATGCATGTTTAGTCTTACTATACCAACTACTCTTTGGATTCAATAGTCCAAAATTCGGTTCGTCTTCTTCTGTGAAATCTAAATCATAACCATCATATATACAACCACTCGAGACGTGCATTAATACAACACCAACATCCTTACACGTCTTTTGTATATTCACCGGTACAGTAACATTATAATACCAAGTATCCTCTATATTGTCTTCACATGCATCTACGTTGGGTCTCCCAGTGTATCCACATGTATTTATCACAACACTAAATGGCTCTCTCTGTTTTTGTAAATACATAAACAATGTTGATCTATCTGTGTAGTCAACTTGTGATTTACTAATACATGTAACATCATACGCTTGAGAGAGTTTTCTCTCCATAGCGGTCCCTACATAACCTCTACCAAGTACTAAAATTCTCATCATTAAATTATCCCAAGTGATGGTGGTGCGTCAGTATATTTCGTGAAAAACTTCTGTAACAATGTGCTCAATGAATCGCTATCCTTTGGAGTGTTTGCATTTACAAGCGTCACGGGATTACCATCAACAGTATATCCTAACATTATAAAGCAACTCAAATGCTCTTCAATAAAAGAATTCAATATGGTGATCTGCTTTTGTGACAAGCTTCGTGATTTTGCATATTCATCCAAGTTAGCTTGCAATGCAGCTTTAATCTTACGAGAAAACTCATCATCTTCTAATTCTTTATTTTCATCCGTTTTTTTCCTCATCTTTTTAGTCGGTTTCTTTTTCGGAGTTTTATCACTATCTTGAGTCATGTACATAATATTTAGCTTTTCTTAACATAAAGGCTATCATCCGCTAGAATACCTTTGCTATTCAGCAGATTTATAATAACCTCCATACTACTCGTTTTTAGCGTCAGATTTCTTTGCATTCTCATCCCACCATCGTTAAATTGAAACTCTGGTAGTGACCCCAATTCTTCCCTATTTATAGAACACGTTATATATAATGACTCAATACTAGGATTTAACATGATCGTCCACTTGCGTGGATCTTCAATGGAATATTTATTCATAATATCCCAAACGATATATCCATTATCTTTTAGTCTTTTCTTGAAGTAAGAGAGTGTTTGTATTTTATTTTTCATTTTATCCAACAAATCCGGATGACACAATCACAATATTACCGCCCGCCGGTATGTTGATCTGAAATAAAAATACATTCAGATCTGGATTGATTCGTATATCTAATGTGTCAAATCGGATACTACTAATTATTCTAATTGTCTCAAAGCTCAACGCCAATTCCTTAACTAAGGGATCACCTGTATAGCTTTTAGCCACACTCTGTGTATAGCTATCAACATTATGTCTTTGATGATCTGTCAAAGTAGCCATCACACTATCTTGTTCTGTGTGTATATAAATCTTATTAGTGTCCGTTGTGAACGTACTAGCTTTGATTAATTGATTTACTACATTGTTAGTAACTGTAAATTTAAACTTAAAATCAATGTTCTTTATCTTATTAATATCTACAGAAGGTGGATCTATAATACCATCCGCTAATAAATGATACTTAAATCCGATGTTATCTGATTTATATTCTAGATTATTGTTATTGAAATTAAACGTTATATTGTCCTCCTCTATGCATGATAATACCTTAATAAATCTATTGATGTCTGGTATATTAAGAAATATTGTTTCATCAATATCAGTTTGTTGTGGTAATACGCAATTGACTAACAATGTTCCATCATTACTAGATGTTATGGCAGTTAGTTCTCCGGAGCGTACCTTTACAACAGTATTTTCAGATAGCTTGCTAATCGGTGATAAAAACCCATTTACAAAACTATTCTTATTATCTATCTTTAGTTTTATCATTCAACTTTAATGTAATCGTTTTGGTTTGTTTTGACATCTCTGTTGATATTAGATCCAAGATGGTGGTTGGATCTTTAAATTCACCTGCAATTTTACTAGTAGTAACACTATAGCTCACACCACGTTTGAATTTTATAATCTTCTTGTATGTATCAACAAGTCTTTCTAGCATTTCAATCCTCCTCAACAGATCATCATGATCGACACTCCCATTCATTACATGTTGTACTGGTGAGGGTGTTGGTGTAGAGACAACCGGTGGTAGCTGATTGGTATTTATCGGTGCTGGTACTACCGGTTGGATTGCAGGATTGATATTCTGTTGAACTGGTATATTATTTTGAGTAATTTCATTACCAGCTAGCGTTCGTAACACACTTCTGGGATCAATTTTTTTAGCCTTTATGTTGGTATTATCTCCGCCAACATTTTGTCTATCAATCGCACCAAGCGCTCCACCAACCTGGCCTAGAAGACCGGCTACCGCCAAAACATCTTGCTTACTATATTGCTTTTGCGATTCATGATCTCTATTGTTATACGGATTGGGTAGTTGTTCTTGCTCAGACATCGTCTAATCCAGCTAGCAGTTGCTTTACTTTATCATCCTCTAATGGTTCATCGTCTGTAGTATCAGTAGAGAAATTCATAGGCACCTCTTCATTCAAGTCACTATCATTAGTACGGGTCGCTGTTGTACTGCTCTGTACTGGTGTAATCTCAACATCTTCAACTGTTGCCGGGTCCTTGCAATGGTAATGTTCATCCAACATTAGTTTCAACTCATCAAACGTTTTAACACGGAACGTCTCGTCTAACTTATGACAACTATTATAGATATCCTTGATCCTATCCTCTGACATATCCGGGATTGGTCCGGGTATTAAAAATTTACTTGACACATATGTTGGATAATCTCCTTGCTTGTCACACCTTACTCTAAACGTGCACCCATTCTCAGATAAATCAAAAATTTTCTCACCAAATTGATCAGAATCTTCACCGTTGATACCCTCCATAATAATTTTATGTAGCTGCTTTCCAAACCTAAGAATCTTCACTGTGTCATTATTATCTGGTTCGTCCGGATCACTGATCACATATGCATTAACCAACCAGTTTTCTCTCCTATAAATTGAGTCTGATTTAGCCTTCTCTTCTGGTGCTCCGCCTCTGAAAACCTTGAGTCTATATTCAGCGATCGGATCACGATCACCCCATGTTGTTGGACTCACTGCAGTTACATATTGTCCTGTACTGTAACTTGTCCATCCATGGCTATAATAGTGATGGAATGTTTTACTTGGATCCTCAATATTCGGTAATAGCCGGATTTCATATGAATTACCAGGTTTGGTTCTTATGATATCTGCAGTCTTGTTATTTGAACCTTCTTTAGTTAGTGCATCTTTGATGCTTGCGAACATGGATTTTGTGAATGTACTCATATTTTATTCTTATATTATAATTGTTTTGTGTCTTTTTATCAACTTATTTTTTTAGTAGTGTCTTTTAATGTTTCTTAGTTAGTGTTTTTTGAAATTGCTCGGATGTCATTTTATTAAATTTTGTTTTTGATAGCTTATAGCATGCAAACGCCTTAGCGAGTGTATAAAATTTTAAATCATATTCTACGATAGAATCAGGATAAACGTTATATGGAGATTCAAACCAATCATTCATATTAATATTATCGTATCGATTGAGTATAGATGCAACCTTTTTTATTGATCTATAATCTGTCTTCTCTTCAAAACCATCCCATGTTTTTCTCAATTTAAATGGCTTATTGCATCGGCTACGCGTTGTCGCTAACCAACAATTGTATATACGTTTCTCTACTTCCGTCATTTATCAGACATACAGTTTGGATTCTCCTGTAGATAATTCCGGATGTATTTAGATCTGTGCAGAGACGGTTCGTGATCTAAGAAGCATTTAAGCACATCATAATCTGTTTCGACGTCACACAACATTTTAAATACATCTCTCAAATCTGGTTCTTTCATCAGAGCTAGAAATATATTAGGTAAGTTTAGTTTCTTATTCTTAGTTATACACACATAAGAGCAGAAACATAAAAATAGGTGGTTATATTCTTTATCGTAAACCACATCGAGCGGATTTGTATTGGAAAGTGCTCCTTGTATATATGAAACCATGATTAGAGTACAGAGATTGTTGTCTCTGATAACATTTTAGTTAAGGTCAATACCTGTTCAGTGATCTTACCACCCGATGAATGTTTATGACCGCCACCCTCTGCGATACTTTGCGCCAATTTTCCTAAATCCAATTCAGGTATATTCTCTTTATTTTTACGGAAGCTAACTCTTCTTGTTCTCAAATTCATTACCATACATATATCACAATCACATTTTGATATTACATAATGCGCTACTTCATTTAAGCATCGATCCGCGACAGTCGCAAAGAGCTTATATTTATCACCACCTATAGGTATCACACCCTTATATACTTCTAGTTCAGATAACACTCTATTTACCTTCTTGTTGTTTAGATGTATCATGTTCAAGTGTGATTGTGTGAATCCTTTGAACCCACTTATAAAATCTCGCGTAAATTGCTGTGCCCGGTCTCCGACATAACTCCACACAATCACATTCAAATTATATGAGTCTTTCAATTTTAACTCATAACTATCATAATCGTCAACCATCAACACCAATGTTTTTTGTTCATCAGTTAATTTGACGTCCGGATACTTCTTGTGCAGTAATGTATACAGCAATTTGCAGCAACTACTATAATCCTTCAATATGGTTGTGGCGTGTTGATACTTATCCTCATTCGCAACATGTGTGTCATGATGATCTATAATAGTCACATTATCATGATCAACTAAATCTAAGTTTGATTGTGAGACATCCAAATCAAAGATATAAATCTTATCATAATTTCTAGGATTATTCTTGGAACACCACTTTGTATATGTTTTTCGGAAATTAGATTGAGAGCATATTTCGTGGCTTACTCTCAATCCGGTAAACCATTTGAATACTAAAAAACTTCCCAGTCCATCCAAATCACAATCAGTAAATACAGCTATTTTTTTCACGTTATCTAACAAGTATTTATATACATTTATTGTCTTATCAACTCGTATTCAGTAGGTTTAGAGAGCTTAATGTGTCAGTCATGTCTATATCTTGTATTTGTTCACTACCCTCCTTTAAGGTCAGAGTGTCATAGTCTATTTCCATGATAACACTACCATAATTTTCTCCAAATCGGTTTTTCATCACACCAAGCTTCAGTACACCTTGATCAATATCTTCCTCCTCTCTCCATATACTAAAAATAGCATCAGCAGTTGCCGCTAAACCATAACTTTCTCCAACTGTTTCCAGTCCAGGATTAACCTCATTATATCCAGAGCGATTTAATTGTGTTGCGGTGATTATCGGACATTCAAATACATAGCTCAGAGCTCTCAACTCTTCTGTTGCGTATTTGATTCGTTCGTATGAATTAGTACCCGTATCACTCCTCAATAAGTTTACATAATCAACTACAATCGCATCAATATTAACTCCCCTGTCGGTAAGCTTCTTGATATACCCCTTTATGTGTCTACACGTAACTGTACTGGGTGGAAATTCCTTTACAATAACGCGTGACTTGCTCTTTCTCTGTCTATATTGTCTCACCGCATCCTCAATATCATCGGTACGATTTCTTAAATCTCTTATTGGTATTTGTGTCAGATTAGTTGTTATTCTCTTTGCGTAAACCAACTCACTCATCTCCAAGCTAATTAACAATACAGTCTTACCTTGGTCAGCAATATTACGTGCAATGTTTCCCAAGAATATACTCTTACCGATGTTTGTCTCTCCTGCGAATATGTATATCGCACGACCATGCTCCAAGAATCCACCATCTAGTTTTTTATCTAACCAACTCCACCCGGAAGATAATGTATTATCCTCATGTGTTAGATCTGTTATGTGCCTCTCAATTTCATTGAAATAGTCTAGACCCAGATCTGTTGCTAGTGTTATACCACATGCCTTCTCAAACTTACCTAAAATTTCTGACGTGTTTACATCACCATCACCAGACTGATCAGCCACTTCCAGTAATGTGTTGTATACAGCTTTCTCTTTCAGAAACTTTTCAGTATTTACGTACAACTCACTCTTATTAAAATTTTTATCAAAACCATCAAATAACTTAACAACATTTTTAAAGTTTGTCTTGAGACTATCAGTTGTTAGATAGCTCTTTATTTCTGTTAACGTGGGTGGAGCACTACGCTTATCATAAAAACTGGTAACGATTTTGACAATCTCTTTTATATCTTTATTATCAAAAAATCTATCCTCAATATGATCTATTATGCTAGCTAGATACGGTTCATCTGTTAACATATTGTAGACAATTACTGTCTCATAAAACTGTGCATCTATATTAGTTTCCATACAATTCTTTAAATGTGTCAGCAGACTTGACGAACGTTTTATCATTCATATCTCTAAGACCGGGGCTGTTATGTGTTACATGTATTGGATATGTTCCCATTTTCATTTTTTTATTATTCGCATCAATACAACTCGATATATCGTAGTGATGAAATGTAAATTTTTCATTGAACATCCAACCCAATTCTAGTGCTCGTTGCAAGTTTACAGCTAAAAACAGACCATCAAGTACCGCACATCTCATAGGCCATGGCCCAAACGTTGTTGTGAGTAATCGATCCTTATCAACTGGATGTGTTACTGCTCCAGACCAATCCTTTCTTTCAGACATTAAATGCCATAGATATGGTCTTTTTATTTGCAAACTACGCGTTCCAGCTAAACCCACAATATCATAATTTAAGTCCTCTATTGCGGTGTATAACTTTCCTTTCAGCTTCAAATCATCAATATAAACATCATCATGTACAAACAATACAATATCGTGCTTGATCAAGTTTTCTGCAACTAGTTGTTTATTATATGCGCGAGAAAGACCGGTGCTATTATTCGCATTTATCACTAATGTGACATCATTCTCTAACATCTTTAGTGACTTCACGAGCATTGAAGTCTTTCCGTCATCCTTAGAACAGGTGACAACTAATATTTTTTTCATTTTCATAAAAAGAATGGGCTACTGGACTCAAATTCTCCACAATCTGCTAGTCCTTCTGTAGTTATACAATATACTTTTCCCTCTGATAAGGGCTCTTCACACAATCCTGGTACACATATACTACTAAAATCACCTGTCTCGATGTTACCAAATAACGTACTACCATTACGTACAAGGAATGTATCACCGGACAGCTTACTATAAATCCAACAACCAAACGTACCCTTCAGTTGACTGAATGTTTTCTCTATTGTCATTATATCTTCTGTCTTACTATCTACATTTTCATGGCTCAATATTATATTCTCATCAAACTCAATATTCATCGAGAGTAGACCAGGTATAATTTCAGTATCAACACTATCAGATCTCCAGAACCCAGGCAATTCCTCTTCTCCTAGTTGATTGTGATTTTCAAGAACTCCATTATGCGCTACTGTATAATGAACACTATCGAACGGATGTGTTGTTGTTGGGCAGAATGATCGATTTACACTTGTGGGAGCCTGCGTGTGTCCTAGAAACTGTTCATATTTATCATGAAATGATTTATGACCAGTTAGGTCAACCACACCTTCACATTTTCGCGTCCATATATCCTTAGCTAAACCCGGTGGAGCCTCCTTGGATATATACACGCTACCATACGCAAAATTACCTCGCTCACGATTAGCGATGTACAGCTTTTCATATGTATTAAAATTAAAACTACCAAATATACCACACATATTATATCTCCTTTACATTAAAATCATTCCATGGAATATCCCTTTCATATGATATCGGGTCTCTAAAACCAGCATCGATGAAACCTTGGATGCGTGAACTACATGCAGTACATTCACCACACGCTCGTTGTTTACCTTCGTAGCAAGTCCATGTTTTTGAGAAGTCTACACCAACCTCTAAACCCTTTTCTATAATAGACTTTTTACTCTTGGTTATTAGTGGTGCGAGTATCTCTACTCTTTCACGCCTATTGAGTGAGTTTACATTATTAATAGCTCTCAAAAATTCTGCAGACCCATCCCAAAAACCAGCCTGACTATCAACTAATGCAGCACCATGATATACTTGCGTTGCACCTATCGACTCTGCATATGCGGTACATATAGACAGCATCATCATGTTCCGGTTGGGAACATAGTTGACTGTTTGAGGGTCCCCTACAACATCACGGGCTTTTGCGACATCAATATCATGATTGATTAAAGAGCTTGTATCAACAATATCTTTAAAAAAACCAAGATCGATCTGTTTGTGTGACTTTGCTAGTTCTTTACAACTCAAACTCGCACATGACATCTCTTTGTCAAAATGTCGCTGCCCGTAATTGAAACTAACAGCGTGTATCTCTTGTTGTTCACTTGCTGCCCAGTGCAGTATCACAG
>Ga0208305_10000079_pt1 | contig 53724 bp, 60 predicted proteins | sample ColrivemetaGS741_FD_187605 | JGI IMG/M metagenome (GOLD analysis project Ga0208305, IMG submission 187605) | Estuarine microbial communities from the Columbia River estuary - Flood tide ETM metaG S.741 (SPAdes) (version 2) | ecosystem: Environmental > Aquatic > Marine > Intertidal zone >... | reverse complement strand
TGGCCAAGGCGCATCACTTAAATAGGATGCTAATTCTAATGTCCAATACATCTTATATCGATTTTAGTTTTTGCAAAAGTAATTTTAATACTTAAAAAAGCAATTTTTTTTAGTGTTTTTCTTTAAATTTAAGAACGTTTTCTTTTAGTATTCAGTAATTTGCCTTTAATTTTGCTTTTTTAGGGTTAAAACATCAGGTTTAAAATTGAATATTTCTGCAGTAAAATTAAAGTGAGATTCTTATTTTCGAGGAATCCATTGTACTTCATCTGCCTTTAAATCTAAAGACAACTTTCGTGCCAATACAAAAAGGTAGTCAGAAAGTCGGTTCAAGTATTTAATTACAAACTCATCTGTAGGTTCTATGTCATTTAAATGGGTTGCAAGACGTTCTGCTCTACGACAAACACATCTTGCAATATGACAATATGACACGGTTGTGTGACCTCCAGGTAAAACAAAATGCGTCATTGGCGGAAGACTTTCTTCCATTTTGTCAATTTCATTTTCAAGATATTCTATGTCTGTTTCTTGAATTCCTAAGTTTTGTAATCTAGGCTGCCCGTTTTTTAGAGTTTGTTTCTCAGGAGGAGTTGCTAAAATTGCGCCAACCGTAAAAAGACGATCTTGTACTTCAATTAAAACAGTCTTGTAGTTTGGATTGATGTCTTGGTCTCTAATTAGACCTATATGTGAATTTAATTCATCTACAGTTCCGTAGCTTTCAATTCTTATGTGGTGTTTTGGAACTCTTGTGCCTCCAAATAAGGCTGTTGTTCCTTTATCGCCGGTTTTTGTATATACTTTCATTATTGAGTAATTAGTAATTAGTGAAAAGTAATTAGTTGTTGTATTTTGATTTTTTACTTTTAAGTTCAAAGGTTTTTCTATGATTTAAGTATTTAGAACGCTTGCTGTTTACTAGACGTAAGGCTATAAAAAGAAAAATTAATATTCCGACTAGGTAAAACATGTTTAGATTAAATTTTATCAAATATAGGGATACAATGTCAATTTCAAAAGGCAATTTCAAAATTCAACTTCAATTATAAAATGTAATGTTTGCAAAAGAAGAAATGATTTATTGAGTAACCCTGATGGAAATGATATCCTTTTTTTTAGATTGTACTTCGACAGGCTCAGTATGACAATCTAAAAAAAAGATAAAATGAACAGCAGGAAAATGGTTGGTAAATAAAGACCAAACCATTTGTTTTTAAAACAATATTTTATATAAAAATCGTACAATTATGATTGATAACAATATAAAACCTGGGATTGTTACATATTCAAAAATTTTGTTTTTATTTTTCATTTTATCTATTTTTAACATCACTTTCTACAACACCATCTCTAAGTCTGATGATTCTATGTGCATGTTGAGCAACATCTTCTTCGTGAGTTACTAAAATAACAGTGTTTCCATTGGCGTGAATATCATCAAAAAGAGTCATGATTTCTAAAGAAGTTTTACTATCTAAGTTTCCAGTAGGTTCATCAGCAAGAATAATAGAAGGTTTGTTTACTAATGCTCTTGCAACAGCTACTCTTTGTCTTTGTCCTCCCGAAAGTTGGTTTGGTTTATGGTCCATTCTATCTGAAAGGCCAACTTGGGTTAATACTTCTGTTGCTCTTTCGTTTCTTTCTGATTTTGAATAGCCTGCATAAACCATAGGTAATGCTACATTGTCTAATGCCGTAGTTCTAGGCATTAAGTTAAATGTTTGAAAAACAAAACCAATTTCTTTATTACGAATACCGGCTAATTCTTCATCTTCCATTTCACTTACATTTTTACTATTTAAAATGTAGCTTCCACTAGTTGGAGTATCTAAACAACCTAATAAATTCATTAAAGTAGATTTTCCTGAACCAGAAGGTCCCATTAAAGCTACATATTCTCCTTTATTTATAGTTAAGTCAATTCCTTTTAAAACATGAACTATTTCACTTCCTAAAGGGAAATCTCTTGTAATGTTTTTAATTTCTATTATTGGTTGTGCCATTTAATTTTAAATTTGTGTTCAAAATATAGAACTAATGATACTCATAAGTAGAAAAAACTCGTGTTTTGTTACAATTAGAGTCTTATTTTTTCAAAAATAAAAGAACTGAATGTTTTGAATGGATTTATTATAAAATTTTCTTTCTCTTGTTCTTTTCTAAAGAAAACTATTCCCCATTGAAAAGTGTCTATTGTTATAGTGACCTTTGGGTGGCTTTTAATTGATTCCCAAGCATCTTCCATGTCTTCAGACCAATGAATGTCGTCAAAAATCCAAACAGATTCGTTCGTAACTGTTTGTAATAATAAATCAAAATATTCTAAAGTTGCTTTTTTGGAATGATTACCATCAAAGTAAATTAGGTTGTAAGTATTTTGTGCTTGATTTTTAAAATAGCTTGAGAACTCTGTGTTTACACAGTTTGTATTATTGATATTGAATTTTTGTAGTTGCAGTTTACATTGTTCCATTGTTTGTGGACAACCTTCTAAAGTTGTGATTTTTGCATTTGGGTTTCCAAGAGAAAGAGCAGAAGTTGCCAAACCCAAAGAGGTTCCAATTTCTAAAACAGTGTCAGGGTTAAAGTATTGGATAATTCTAAATAGTAATTCCGCATTTTTAGGTCTTATTCCGGCATTTTTAGCTATTTTAGAAACTTCTCTAATATTACTTTTAAAAACTCTTGAGCCAGCTCCAAAATCAGTGACTTCAATAGTTTTATTATTTTCTAAAAGAGATTTTCTGTAATTTATTAAAACTTCATATTCAGGATAATTGGTTTTGTTGAGGAAGCATTTGGTTACTAAATCATATACAAATGGAGAGTGTATTCCATGTTCGTTTTTGGAATTCCAATAAAACTTTAAATAGGACTTTATTTGAAATATCATTTTGTGAGTTATGTTATTTTCGATTTAATTTTTTCTTTGTAATACATTTTTTTCTTTCAATAATAAGCCTATTTACAAGCTCTATTTCATTGTTTTGAACTACATTATTTTTTATTTGCGTAATTTCTTAAGCATTAAATTCAAAAGTAGCATAACTAGTTTGGTTTGCAGGTTTTTTTAAAGCGAATGTTTGTTGAGTTATCCCAAACTACATATTCAGTACCTAAAATTTGTAATAATTGGATCATGTAAATAGTTGTTGCCAAATTTTCACAGTTTGGTCATTTGCCATGGTTGTTTTAATTGAAAAACCGATTGTTTTTTTGGCTTGTATTGTTTGAATTCTTGGCTCCATAATTAATTTCCTTTTAAGCGTTTAAATATATTTTGTATTATTTTTTTAAAACTATCAGGTTTTTTTTGGCTTAGTACATAACTTCCGTCTTCATTGAATGTTAAAGGGAAAATAAAATCTGCTTTTCCATTTTCAATGCCCATTGGTCCAAATTTAGTACCGTAAATCATCATTTTATTGTTTTCCTTTCTTGCTAAAGCAAAACCTTCTGTAAAATTAAAAAAAGGATCTAGTTCAGCTATTTTCATTTTTTTAGAAATAAAAGCAACATCGTTTTTTTCGTAGTGAAAATTTAAAGTTTCTTTACTGTCAAACAAGCTATAATCTGAAAAATAGAAGCCTTCTTTGGTTTTTATAATTCCTTGCCAAAGTATCGTATTGAATGGAGTAGGTACAATTTTTATTTTCTCGTATGCTATATTTTGTCTTTTCAATTCTTTTTCAAAATGGTTTTTAACATATAAATTAGCAAATAAACCAAAGAGTAAATAGGTTGTTGAAAGTACTAATGAATATTTAATAACAGTTATTCGATTAGGATTACTGTTTTTTATAATAAGTAATGTAATACAACCAGCGAGCAGCCAAATGGTGTACAGCGGATCAATAACAAAAACATTATCTAGTGCGAAAAAAGATTTATTTAACGGATATAATATTCGTGTTCCGTAAGTTGTGCAAATATCTAGTAAAGGATGTGTAAATAATGCTAGAAAACTCGCCCAAAACCATGATTTAAAGGATGTTTTATATTTTAATGCAAATAGTTTTCCAAAGAGTAGGCTTAAAAGAAATGAAAAGAAAACAGAATGCGAAAAGCCTCTATGGATAGCTAATTGCTCAATAGTATTAAAAAACGGATTGATTAAAATATCTAAATCAGGAATGGTTCCTAAAATAGCGCCATATAATAAAGCTTTTTTGCCAATTTCATGATCTTTTATTAATGCAAAAGTTGCTGCGCCTAAAACAATTTGAGAAAGTGAATCCATTTTTAGATAAGTGTGATTTTGTTATGAATTTAGTACCAATTCATCAATAGCATTTGCAAGTTTTTTATCTTTCTCTGTAATTATATTGCCTTCGTCATGAGTAGTTAATGTAATTTCAACTTTATTATACACATTTTTCCATTCCGGATGATGGCTCATTTTTTCGGCAATTAAAGCAACTTTGGTCATAAATGAAAAAGCCTCTATGAAGTTTTTAAATTCAAATTGTTTTACTAATGCATTGTCTATTTCTTTCCACATATTATTTGTTTTTTCGAGCTTTTAACTTTGCTTTATAAAATGGCTTTGTACTGATGTAGATTGTTTTTTCCACAATTGCAAAAATCTGATTTTCATTACCTTCAATAGTTAGTGTTTTTACTAAATCTATTTCATTATTTTGAGCTACATCTTCTCTTATTTGAATAATTTCTTCTGGAGAAAATTCAAAAAGAGCAAAAGTATGTTGGTTTGCAGGTTTTTTAAAGCGAATGTTTGTTGATTTGTCCCAAACTACATAATCATCACCTAAAATTTGTAATAATTGAATCATATAAATGGGGTCAGTTGCAGAAAGCATGCTTCCGCCAAACATGGTTCCCATATAATTTCTGTTTTTATAATTTAATGAAATTTTAATTTTTACGTTATGAATATCTTCCGAAACATGAATTAACCTTGCGTTACTTCTTCTATACATTGGAGAGATGTTAAACAGTATTTTAAATAATGTATTCTGTTTAAAATATTTAGATAAGAAAGCAAAAATAGCTTTGTACATTTTTTAATTTTTTTCAAAGGTAAAAAATCCTTGCAAATTAAATTACAAGGATTTTTATATTTCACTAATCACTAATCACTAATCACTAATCACTAATCACTAATTAACAGGCTCAGCGTATAAATCAAATTCAGTTGCATCTGTAACTTTTAGCATTACAAACTCGCCTGTTTTTAAATAATGTTTAGCAGCATCTACTAAAACTTCATTATCTACATCTGGACTGTCAAATTCAGTACGACCAATAAAGTGTTCGCCTTCTTTTCTGTCAATTACACATTTATAAACTTTACCAATTTTCTCCTGATTTAAATCCCAAGAAATTTGTGCCTGAATATCCATTATTTCCATAGCACGTTGTTGTTTTACATCGTCTGGAACATCATCTACTAAGCTATAAGCATGTGTGTTTTCTTCATGAGAATAAGCAAAACAACCTAAACGTTCAAAACGCATTTCTTCAACCCAGTTTTTCAAAATTTGGAAATCTTCTTCTGTTTCACCAGGAAAACCAACAATTAAAGTAGTACGAATTGCCATTTCTGGAACCGCTTTTCTAAAATCTTTTAAAAGGTTTGTTGTTTTCTCATAAGTAGTTCCTCTTCGCATTGATTTTAGAACACTATCTGAAATATGTTGTAGTGGAATATCTATATAATTACATATTTTAGGTTCTTTTTTCATTAAATCTAAAACTTCCATTGGGAAGCCTGTAGGGAAAGCATAATGCAAACGAATCCATTCAATTCCTTCTACTTTTACTAAATTTTCAAGTAATTCGGCAAGATTTCTTTTTTTGTAAATATCTAAACCGTAATACGTTAAATCTTGAGCAATTAAGATTAATTCTTTAACACCGTTTTTAGCTAATTTTTCTGCTTCAATTACTAAATGTTCAATAGGAGTAGAGACGTGTTTTCCTCTCATTAAAGGAATTGCACAAAAACTACAAGGTCTATCACAACCTTCCGCAATTTTTAAATACGCATAATTTTTTGGAGTAGTAGTTAAACGTTCTCCTATTAATTCATGCTTATAATCAGCACCCAAAGCTTTTAATAATAAAGGTAATTCTGTAGTACCAAAAAACTGATCTACATTAGGAATTTCTTTCTCAAGATCTGGTCTGTAACGTTCCGATAAACATCCGGTTACGAAAACTTTATCTACTAAACCACGTTCTTTTTTATCGGCATACTCTAAAATCATATTTACCGATTCTTCCTTTGCATTGTCAATAAAACCACAAGTATTAATTACAATGATGTTTCCTTCATCTTTAGTAGCTTCATGTGTCACTTCTTTGCCATTAGCTTTTAACTGACCCATTAGAACTTCACTATCATAGACGTTTTTAGAACATCCTAGTGTAATTACATTGATTTTATTTTTCTTTAACGTCTTGGTTCTCATATACTTAAAAATTGAGGTGCAAAATTACGTTTTTTTATTTAATATGAACTTGTTTCATCTAACTTGTTTCGGTTTTAGATGTTATAACAAACAAAAAAAGTCTTGAAATTTCAAGACTTTTTATTGTGTTTTAAGTTCTGTTTAGAAATTAACAGAGTAGGTAACGGTTACATTATTGTTGATTTGTTTAATTCTTGCACTATCTGTCATTCCTGAAGAAACTAGTTTTTGATTGTAGTCTCTTTTATCGTTTGAGTACGATAAATCTAATCTGCTTTTTCCAAAATTATATCCAAGTCCACCAGAGTATCCAACTAGATCACTCATTGTAATTTTTGTTTGGTATGGGCTTTCTTCAAAACGGTATCCAGCTCTTAAGCTAAACTGTTTAATTTTATATTCACCACCAATTCTATAATCTATGGTGTTTTTTAAAGTAGCACTCATTTGTTTGTTTAAGTTATTGAAAACAATATCTTTTGTAGGTTTGAATTTAGTAGAACCATAATCTTTTGAAGTAACGTCAAAACTAATAAGACCTTGTTTTGCGATTATATAAGCCATACTTCCTGTCCATTTACTTGGTGTTTTAATTTTATATGGTGCAAACTCTATTATAACATTTGGATTTGCCGACTCGTCAATAAAATCATTGTCTAAAGGAGCTTCTGTCCTAGTTGTATATACACGTTGAGATAATTGGTCTGTAAGATTAAACCACGTTGGAGACTCATAAGCTATTCCAAAACGTAAATCTTCGGTAGCTTTTGCAATTATTCCTAAATTTAATGAAAACCCGTTTCCAAAAGTGTATAAATCATTTTTAAAAGTAATGTCGCTTATACTAGCTCCTGTTGCATAAAGACCATTGTTTGATTCTTGAATAGTTGTAGAATTTTTAAAGTCTGTAAAATGCATGTTTAAATTTAAACCAAATGAAATTTTGTCCTTATAAGAAGTTGCAACGTTTGCAGTTACTTTACTGTTGTATCCTACGGAAGAACTGTTTTTGCGTTGAATATAATTTCCTGAATCTGGAACGTTCGTAAAATAGATATTATTAGTTTCGTCATATTCTAAAATATACGAGTTATATCCTAGCCATGCTTGTTGGTCTATAAAGTTTAAATCTTCAAAATAAGCACCTGTATTTGCAACATTAAAAACACCTTCGTTTCCTAATCCGTTTGCGAACCTTAAAAAATAACTATCTATTGAGTTGTATGGGTTTAATCCAGAAAAAGAAGTATTATTATTTAAATTACTATTGTTTTCATAATTTATTGCAACTGCAATTTTATTCCAGTCATTGCTTTTTTCTATATTAGAATTAAATACTAAAATAGCACCTAATTGGTTAATGTCTAATTTACTACTAAAATCTTTTGAATTTGTTCCAAAGTAATTTGCTTTGTTGTTTTTGTTAAAACTACTAACACTTGCACTTGCATAATTGTTGTTAAAAAAAACAGAACCTGCAGGATTTATATTTATTGCCGATAAGTCTCCGCCAACTGCTCCAAAAGCACCACTCATTCCTCTGAAACGTGCCGTTCCATTTAAATTGTCAATTGCATATCTAAGTGCATCTTGGGTCGTTGATTCTTGAGTAAAACCTAGGAAGCTAGTTCCAAGTAATAAAGTATATAGAATTTTTTTCATGTTTTTTTTGTAAAATCTTAGTTCTTATAATCCACCTCTTCCACCTCTGCTTCCACCACTTGATCTACCACCTCCACCGAATCCACCACTAGATGATGAACCGCTATTGCTTCTTGGGGTAGAGTAGTTGTTGTTATTGCTTGAACGTGGTGTGTTTGTTCTAACTGGAGCTTCGCTGTTACGAGGAGTGTTTGTTCTAGGTTGTGAAATAGTATTGTTTGGAGAGTATCTTGGATTTGAAATAGTTGAGTTATTTCCTCTTGGTTGACTAGATCTAGGGTTTATGTTTGTGTTTCTGGGTGTAGAAATAGTATTTCTAGTTGAAGATGAATTTACAGTACCGCTTCTTCTTCCACTATTATAGTTATTTGGATTTCTTCCTCCGTTATTGTTTGTGTAATATGTATTTCCGCCTCTTCTACCATGATTATATGCGTAATTTGAACCATAGTATCCATAATTATAATAATTTCCATAGTAATAATTAGGGTTATAATATCCGCCCCAATTATTCCATCCCCAATTATTTCCGTACCAAGAGTTCCACCCCCAGTTATTCATTCCCCAGTTGTTTCCATACCAAGAGTTCCATCCCCAATTATTCATTCCCCAGTTTGAGTTATTATAGTAGTTAATCGTTACCTCTCTACTATTATTACCCCAGCCCGCATAATCTTGATTATTGTATTCATTATTGTATACAGTTACAACAGTATCGTTGTCATTAGAGGAGTAGTTTTCAACATCTGTAAAATAATCATATTCATTTTGCATCGATTTAAATTTCGAAGCATATTGATTAGATTGCTCTAAGTTTTGTTCTGAATACTTATTTTCTTCTCTCTCTTGAGGTTTACTTGAGCCATAAATACCATCATTATCATAATAAGATGAATTTTGGTAAGAACCACAAGAAATAAGCAATGTGCTCAAAATTCCAAATAGGAAAAAGGAGTTATTTATTTTAAAAAAAGTTGCTTTAGCTTTCATATTCTTATATTTTTATTGTTGCACAACACAAAAATAGTTAGTTTTGCCAAACTATTTTATATAAATAAATATAAACAAAATTTGTGCCAAAACACTTAAGATGAGCAAAAACCTTACTAAAAGAGAAGAAGATTATTCAAAATGGTATAATGAATTAGTTGTAAAGGCTGATTTAGCTGAGAATTCTGGAGTTAGAGGTTGTATGGTTATTAAACCGTATGGCTATGCAATTTGGGAAAAAATGCAAGCAGAATTAGATAGAATGTTTAAAGAAACTGGACATCAGAATGCTTATTTTCCACTTTTTGTGCCTAAAAGTATGTTTGAAGCAGAAGAAAAAAATGCGGAAGGATTTGCTAAAGAGTGTGCGATAGTTACGCATTATAGATTAAAGAATGATCCAGATAATAAAGGAAAGTTAATAGTAGATCCAAATGCTAAGTTAGAGGAGGAGTTAATCGTTCGTCCTACTAGTGAGGCTATTATTTGGAGTACATATAAAGGATGGGTACAATCTTATAGAGATTTACCATTACTAATTAATCAATGGGCAAATGTTGTTCGATGGGAAATGCGTACACGTTTATTCTTAAGAACTGCTGAATTTTTATGGCAAGAAGGGCATACGGCACATGCAACAAAGGCTGAAGCTATCGAAGAGTCTGAAAAAATGATGAATGTGTATGCTGATTTTGCGCAAAATTTTATGGCAATACCTGTTGTTAAAGGGTTGAAAACTGAGTCTGAAAGATTTGCCGGTGCAGAAGAAACGTATTGTATCGAAGCATTAATGCAAGATGGGAAAGCATTGCAAGCTGGTACATCTCACTTTTTAGGTCAAAATTTTGCAAAAGCGTTTGATGTAAAATTCGCTAATAACGAAGGGAAGCAAGAATATGTATGGGGAACTTCTTGGGGCGTTTCTACGCGTTTAATGGGGGCTTTAGTAATGACACATTCTGATGATAACGGATTGGTTTTACCTCCGAATTTAGCGCCTATACAAGTTGTAATTGTTCCTATTCATAAAACAGACGAGCAATTAAATGAAATTTCAACACAGGTTAATGAATTGGTAATTTCTTTACGAAATTTAGGTATTTCTGTTAAGTTTGATGATAGAACTACGCAAAAGCCAGGATTTAAGTTTGCAGAATGGGAATTAAAAGGTGTTCCTGTTAGAATTGCAATTGGTCCAAAGGATTTAGAAAGCGGAACTTACGAAGTTGCAAGAAGGGATATTTTAACAAAAGAAGTGGTTTCGAAGAACGGAATTGAAATTTTTGTAAAAAGTATGTTAGCTCAAATTCAAGAAGACTTATTTAAAAAAGCAATAGATTATAGAACGGAACACACTACAGAAGTAAATGATTTTGAAGAATTTAAGTCTGTTTTGAATGATAAAGGAGGCTTTGTTTCTGCGCATTGGGATGGTACTTCAGAAACGGAAGAAAAAATTAAAGATTTGACAAAAGCAACAATTAGATGTATCTCTTTAGATAGAGTAGAAGCGTCGGGAAGCTGTGTTTTTACTGGTAATCCATCTAAAGGAAGAGTTCTTTTTGCAAAGGCCTATTAAAAATATTTATTTTTTTTTATTTAGGACTTGCAGAAGTGGAAAAATGTTGTATTTTTGCAACCGCAATTAGAAAAACAATGGCCCGTTCGTCTATCGGTTAGGACGCATGGTTTTCATCCATGTAAGAGGGGTTCGATTCCCCTACGGGCTACTAATTTTTTCTATTTCGGGTTTTGGCCCGTTCGTCTATCGGTTAGGACGCATGGTTTTCATCCATGTAAGAGGGGTTCGATTCCCCTACGGGCTACAAAATTAGTTGTAAATAAGTTTTGTAAAATAAATTCTAGTGTCTCTAGTTTTTGTTTTATTAGTTAAAACCAAAGTGATTGTTTGTTCGATTGTGGGAGGTTTTTCTTTTTTAACTAGTAGTTTATAATAATTATTACAATTAAAATTAAGAAAAATGGCAAATCATAAGTCAGCTTTGAAGAGAATTAGAAGCACAGAGAAAAAAAGAGTTTTAAATAAATATCAACACAAAACTACGCGTAATGCTATTAAAGCAATTCGTTTAGCTACAGAAAAAGCAGATGGTTTAGCAAAATTACCAGGTGTGTTTTCTATGATTGATAGATTAGCTAAAAAGAATATTATACATTCTAACAAAGCTTCTAATTTAAAATCTAAATTAACGAAATTTGTTACAAAACTATAATTACTATAGTTTTAAAACTTAAAAAAAGCCCTCTTTTAGAGGGCTTTTTTTGCTTATAATCAATTCAAATTGAAAATATTGATTTTATATTAAAATAAAACGTACCTTTGCACCTCCAAAAAAAGAGTTAAATGACATCTATTAGAAACATCGCAATTATTGCACACGTTGACCACGGTAAGACTACATTGGTTGATAAAATTATGTATCACTGTCAGTTATTTCGTGATAACGAAAACACAGGTGACTTAATCCTTGATAATAACGATTTAGAGCGTGAAAGAGGAATTACTATTACTTCTAAAAACGTTTCTGTTCAATATAAAGGAACAAAAATTAATATTATCGACACTCCAGGTCACGCCGATTTTGGTGGTGAAGTAGAGCGTGTATTAAACATGGCCGATGGTGTTTGTTTATTAGTGGATGCTTTTGAAGGACCAATGCCACAAACTCGTTTTGTGTTACAAAAAGCTATTGATTTAGGTTTAAAGCCTTGTGTAGTTATTAATAAAGTAGATAAAGAAAACTGTACTCCTGAAGAAGTTCATGAAAAAGTTTTTGACTTAATGTTTGAATTAGGTGCTGAAGAATGGCAGTTGGATTTCCCAACAGTTTATGGTTCAGCTAAAAACAACTGGATGTCGGATCATTGGGAAAATGTAACGGATAATGTGGAAGCATTATTAGATATGGTTATTGAAAATGTACCAGCTCCTAAAGTTTCTGTAGGAACGCCACAAATGCTAATTACATCTTTAGATTTCTCTGCATTTACAGGGCGTATCGCTATCGGTCGTTTAGAAAGAGGTGTTTTGACTGAAGGAATGCCTATTTCATTAGTAAAAAGAGATGGTACAGTAACAAAATCTAGAATTAAAGAATTACATACTTTTGAAGGACTTGGTCGTAAAAAAGTAACTGAAGTAGTTGCTGGAGATATTTGTGCAATTATTGGAGTAGAAGGTTTTGAAATTGGTGATACTATTGCTGATCATGAAAATCCAGAAGGACTAGCTTCTATTGCTATTGATGAGCCTACTATGAGTATGTTGTTTACAATTAACGATTCACCTTTCTTCGGTAAAGAAGGTAAATTTGTAACTTCTCGTCATATTAGAGAAAGATTAACAAAAGAATTAGAGAAAAATTTAGCCATGAAAATGGGTGAAACTGATTCTGCTGATAAATTTATGGTATTTGGTCGCGGTGTACTTCACTTATCTGTTCTTATTGAAACAATGAGAAGAGAAGGGTACGAGTTACAAATTGGTCAACCACAAGTTATCATTAAAGAAATTGATGGTAAAAAATGTGAGCCAATTGAGGAATTAACAATCGATTTACCAGAAACTCTTTCTGGAAGAGCTGTTGAATTCGTTACACTACGTAAAGGAGAAATGCTTTCTATGGAAACAAAAGGAGAGCGTATGATTATTAAATTCAACATTCCATCTCGTGGGATTATTGGATTGCGTAATCAATTACTTACTGCAACTGCTGGTGAGGCTATTATGGCACACCGTTTTATTGGATATGAGCCTTACAAAGGAGAAATTGCTGGACGTAACAAAGGTTCATTAATTTCTATGGAAAAAGGAAAAGCAATTCCTTATTCTATCGATAAATTACAAGATCGTGGTAAATTCTTCGTTGAGCCAAATGCTGAGATCTATGAAGGTCAGGTTATTGGAGAAAACTCTCGTGGAGACGATATGTGTGTTAACGTAACAAAAGAGAAAAAACAATCTAACGTACGTTCTTCTGGAAATGACGAAAAAGCGAGAATTATCCCGCCAATCATTTTCTCTTTAGAGGAAGCTTTAGAATACATTCAAAAAGATGAATATGTAGAGTGTACTCCAAAATCGATTCGTTTGAGAAAAATACATTTAACAGAAACAGATAGAAAAAGATTTAAAATCTAGTATTTTAAATGTTTTTATAAAAAAATAGTACTTTTGAACCACGCTTTAAAGCGTGGTTTTTTATTTAAAATTAAGTTATGGAAATCAAATTGAAATTTGGAATTGATAAGTTGCTTTTTGGAATGAAGCAAAAAGATGTGGAAGCTTTATATGGTATGCCAGACTCAAAATATACAGATGAGGAAGAAAACATTGTATATGTTTATAACGAACAAAAAATGCGTTTGACTTTTTATGAAGAGGAGGAATTACGATTGGGTTATATAACTTCTACAAATCAAAATTTAGAGTTATTTGGATTTAAATTAATTGGTAAAAACTGGAATGAGGTAAAAACAATATTAGAAAGTAATAAGCTTATTCAATTTGAAACAGAAGTTGTAGATGGTACTGAAAATTATTTTTTTGAAACCAATTGGATGTTTGTAAATGTAGATTATGGCTCTGTTTTTAAAATTGAAATAGGGGCAATCTTTACAGATAATGAGGATGACTTTGATTGGAAATTTAACGCATAAAAAAAGCTCCTGAAAAGGAGCTTTTTTTACATAAAATATGTGCTTTATTCTGGAATTGTTTCTAACATTTCAATTTCAAAAATAATATTTGCGTTAGCAGGAATAACATCTCCAGCTCCTCTTTCTCCATATCCTAATGCAGAAGGAATATAAACAATTGCTTTGTCTCCAAATGACATATTTTCTAATCCTTCAATGAAACCAGGTATTAGCCCTGTTTTCGCACCATATTGGAAAGGAAAAGGTTGATATCCTTTTTGATCAGCTCTACCTTGGTCAAACTTCCCATAAATTTTAGAAACCTCTTCATAACTACTATCAAAAAGATTTCCATTTTCTAAATAACCTGCATAATGAATGAAAACTTGTGTTCCATCTATTGGTTTTATACCTGTACCTTTAGAAAGTATTTTATAAATAACGCCTGTAGAAGTTTTAGTTCCAGTAAGTTTTAGTTTTTCAATCTGTGTAGCTTTATTCGCTGATACAGAAACTAATTTTGTTTCTAATTCTTTTTTCTTAGCTGCGTCAATTTCTTCTTGTTTCTTTTTGATAGCTTCTTTAGCAACGGCAGCTTTTTTAATGTTTACTTCATTTAATGTTGCTTGTTTTTTATCTTCTGTAGCTTGATTTTCTTTATAGTTTTTAAAGATTTTATCTGCTTTGAATTTTTTTGCTAATTTTCCATTACGAATAATAGTAACTTTTTCAATTACATCGTCTTGAGCAATTGAATTAACAACGTCTTGTCCTTCTATAACTTTACCAAAAACAGTATGTTTTCCATCTAACCATGAAGTTTCTTTATGTGTAATATAGAATTGACTCCCGTTTGTGTTTGGTCCAGAATTAGCCATAGATAAAACTCCTGGTCCTTCATGTGTTAAATCTGTAAATTCATCTGTAAATTTATATCCTGGATCTCCTGCACCTGTTCCTAATGGATCTCCACCTTGAATCATGAAATTTGGAATAACTCTATGAAATTTTAATCCATCATAAAATGGTTTTTTTAATAAGTTTTCAGATACAGCGGTGTTTGTTCCTTCTGCTAAACTTACAAAGTTTGCAACAGTAATAGGTGTTTTAGTAAAAGCCAGTTCAATTAATATTGTTCCTTTTGAAGTCTTTACTTCTGCAAAGAGACCGTCTTTTTTCTTGTTTTGTGCATATCCAAAAGAGATAAAAGCAAAAACAAATAAAATTGATTTGTAGAATTTTAATGTATTCATTTTAGTTATAATTTATTTAGTTGGTAAATGTTCAAGCATTTCAATTTGAAAAATTAGAGTTGAGTTTGGAGGAATTACATGACCTGCTCCTTGTGCTCCATAGCCTAATTTAGGAGGAATTATTAACATTGCTTTATCTCCATAAGACATGTTTTCTAATCCTTCAATAAAACCAGGTATTAATCCTTTTTTGTCTCCATATTTAAAAGGAAAAGGCATGTACTGATTTGCAGCAACTCTATTTAGGTCTAGTTTTCCATTCATTTCAGCAACTTCTTGGTAACTTGTATCAAATAATTCTCCATTTTCTAAAAACCCCGCGTAGTGTACATATACGTCTACTCCGTTTTTTGGTTTTACTCCACTTCCATTAGAAATAATTTGATATATTAATCCAGTTTTTGTCAGAGTTCCTGTAGCTTTTACTTTTGTAAATAGAGCAAGTTTTTGTTCTCTTTCTTTAATAGCTTTTGCTTCTGCATTTTTTTGATTTTCTGCTTCAATAACATAGTATTCTTTAAATATTTTAACTGCATCAAATTTTTTAGCAGCTCCACCTTTTCTCAGTATAGTTATTTTTTCGATAACGTCATCAGTTGCAATAGAATCTACTATTTCAATTCCTTCAACAACTTCTCCAAAAACGCTATGTCTATTGTCTAACCAATTTGTTTCTTTATGTGTTATAAAAAACTGACTTCCATTTGTTCCAGGTCCAGCGTTGGCCATAGATAGAATTCCTTTTTTATTGTGTTTTAAATCTGGGTGAAATTCATCTTTAAATTTATATCCTGGATTTCCTTCTCCAGTACCTAATGGATCTCCGCCTTGAATCATAAAATCAGGTATAACTCTATGAAATTTTAGCCCATCGTAAAATGGTTTTCCTTTGTATTGTTCTTCTACAAAAATATTTTTACCTTCCGCTAATGTTATAAAATTTGCAACAGTTATAGGTGTTTTCTCAAATTCTAATTTTAAAATAATTGTTCCTTTAGAAGTTTTAATATTTGCATATATTCCGTCTACTAGTTTCTCATGCGATTCATTGCAACTAAATAGAACCGTTGCAAAAATAAGTGTAATTATAAATTTTAATTTTTTCATTTTTAAGTTTAATTAGTTTTCTCGATGTTTAATTCGTCAGTTTTAATATCTGTTAAAGTAACTTTACAAATCAAAGGTTCATTAGAGTCAATTTTGTCATTATCTCCATGATAACCAAAACCCATGTGTGATGGGAATAAAAAAGTAACTGTTTCTCCTTTTTTCATAAGCTTTATACCATCTCTAAGTCCCATCATTATATTTTGTTTATCAACAAAATATTCTTGTGATTTCAATTCTTCTTTGGTATAAATTATATTATTTTTTAAGTCTTTAATTTCATAATCAAAATACGCAATGTCTCCTTTTACAGGTAGTGGATTTTCTTCCAAAACTTTAACGTCATACTTGTACCAATAGCCTTTAGATGAAGCTATGTACTCTTTTAGAGTATCTTTAATAATGATATCATTTATTAACTGTTCCTCATCTGCGATTAGTTTTTTATTTCGTTCTATTGACTCTTTTAAAAAACTTCCAGATGTTTGAGAAACTGGTTTTCTTGCTTGTTGTTTAGAGCAACTAACAAGAAAAAGACTTATTAATAAAATAGGTAAAAAGTATCTTAATTTCATTATTTCTTATTTTCTTCTGCTAAAATAGCAATAAATTGTTTTATAGTTTCTTCAAGTGATAAAAAAGATTTACCTCCTGCAGCATTAATATGTCCACCACCATTAAAATATTTTCTAGCAAATTGGTTAACATCAACATTTCCTTGCGATCGGAAGGATATTTTAATAATTCCTTCTTCTTTATTTTCAATAAAAATTGCAGTAATGTTTATGCCTTTAATGTTTAATCCATAATTTACAATACCTTCTGTGTCTCCTTTTTTGTAGTTATAATTATCTAAATCATCTTGACTTAGAAATATATAAGAAGCTTTAAAGTCAGTAAGTAATGTTAAGTTTTGTAAAGCTTTACCTAAAAGTTGTAATCTGCTATAAGAAGCATTATCAAATAATAGATTGTGAATTTCACTATTATTCACACCTTTTGAGATTAAATCTGCAACACAAATATGTGTTTTTGCTGTTGTTTTTGGAAACCTAAAACTACCCGAATCTGTTACAATTCCTGTATATAGAGATCTTGCAGAGTTTATGTCTATAAGATTATTAAAATCTAATGCATTTATAAAGTCATAAATCATTTCGCAAGTTGAACCATAGTTTGTATCTGAAAAAGTATAAAGTGGATACGGGTCTGGAGCTTGATGATGGTCAATCATTATCATAGGAACAGTTAATGTTTGCAATGTTTTTTCCATTAACTCTCCCGTTCTATGTAGTGCATTAAAATCTAGAGTGAAAATAAAATCACTTTCTTTTAATATTGTCGTTGCAAATTCTGTGTCTTTTTCAAAAATGATGGTTTTATCAACATCAGGCATCCAAGCTAAAAAATCAGGATACTCATTTGGTGATATAAAATGTACTTTGTGGTTTAATTTATTTAAAAAATGTAGTAGCCCTAAAGAAGAACCTATTGCATCACCATCAGGATTTCTATGTGAAACAATTGTTATTTTTTTTGGTGTAGATAAACTTTCTTTAAGCGCTTTTAATTCTTTGTCTTGTAACATGTTATTTTGTTAAATATATTCCTATTACTACAAAAGCTATTCCAACTACTATGGAAGAAACAATATATAGTAAAGATGTTATGTAATTTTGTGATTGTAATAAGTTATAGTTTTCCAAACCAAAAGCTGAAAATGTTGTAAACCCTCCACAAAAGCCAGTTACTAATAAAAGTTTTAAAGTATTGCCGTCTGTTTCTGTTTTTTGTAAATAGCCCATTAATAGCCCAATTAAAAAGCAACCAATAATGTTTACGATAAATGTTGCTAAGAATGTTTTGCTGGGCCAAATTTTCCCTGTACTAATACATGATAAATAACGAATTACGCTACCCAAACCGCCACCTAAAGCAATTAATAAAATGTTTTTAATCATATTATCTTTTTAAAGCGAAATGGCCTTTAACTGTTTTGCCGTTTGTCAATTCAAGTATGAACCAATAATCAGAAGCTGGTAAAATATTCCCATTGAAAATTCCATTCCAACCATTTCCTAGTGGAGATAACTCTTTTAGGAGTTTTCCATATCTATCAAAGATATAAATTTTACTTTCTTTTAGGTCTCTTTTGTCTAAATTATTAACTTGCCAAGTGTCATTATAACCATCATTATTTGGAGTAAAGAAGTTTGGATAATCTAAAATATAAAAAGTATCAGTTATTATTCCACAACCATTTTTATCTTTTATATATACATGATACAGAGCTGCTTCTAAATTATTAAAAACAGCACTTTCTTGGTAATTTATTCCGTCAAGAGAAAATTCGTAGTTACCAGTCCCGCCAACAATAATAGTTGCAGAATTATTTTCAGAGAAATCATTAATATTGATATCTATTAAAGTTGCAATTTCTGAACCAATTATAGTGAAAGTTTTGTTTAAAAAGCAGCCGTTTGTGTTTTCAATAGTTACTATATATGTTCCAGGTGTACTTGTTGTTATAGTTTGTGTTGTTTGAATGGGATTTGTATTCCAATTATAAGAAACAAAACCATTTCCAGCATCTATTGTAATAGAGTTTTCATTACATAAACTAATAGTTTCATTTGTAATGTTAGCACCAAAAGTTTTTACTTTTAAAGTAATTGGATAGTCTGAATAACATCCTTGAATATTAGTAACTCGCGCATATATGGTTTGAGAAAATGGTAATGTGTTTGTAAATAAAAGCGGTAACGCTGTTGTACTTGAGTTAGTTTCGAAAAATGACACTTGATAATTTAGGGGTAAATTCGTAAAAAGGAGTGGTTTAATTGAAGCTAAATCAAAAATCGATTTCCCATCTTGTTCAGAATCTTCATCGCAAACTGTAAATTCTGTTTCGTCAATAATTAAGTTTTCAGCAAATTCAAGTATAATTTTAGAAGATGCAATACATGAAGAGCCAATTGTAACTTCTGCAGTATATGTTCCGTTTTGAGTTTGTGGGTTATATGGAGCCGTAAAATTTAATAGTGCATTGGTTTGTCCAGCTAGGTTTGTACCATTAAATTTCCATTGGTAATTAGTAGCGCCAATTGTTGTTGCGTCTAATGAAATTGTATTTTCACTTTGGCATATTGGGTTTCCTTTTGCAATTGTTCTATCTAAGCCAAGGTCTACACCAAAATTAAAACTTCCACCGCCAAGAAAAATAGCAGAATCATATCTATAATTCCCTTCATCTGCAATTACTAATTTAATATGGTATGTGTTTCCTGGGGTAACATTTGCTTCTGCTCTTAATGTTTTTGTTTGGCCATTAAAGTTGGTTGGGTGATTATTCCCATTAAAGGCATCGAAATACTGTTCGTTTGCAGGAGAGCAAATTGTTCCAGAGCCTCTAACGGTGTTTATTTTTACAGGAATAGTAGTTCCCGGAATTACCGCTAAATTTTGATAAGTTGAAGTCCCTACTTCTTTTAATAAAAACGCAAAACCGTCCGTAAAATTACATTGATTTGAAGATGGATTAGTGAGATATTGTTCAGAAGACAGCATGTAATCAAAGCTTATTTTTGTTCCTAATGGAATGAAATCAAATTCTAAAATAGTAGCATTGAATGAATTTGATAATCCAAGTGCATTTTGTAAGTCAGCATCTCCATCCCATCCCATATTGCCACCATCATCTAATAAGCTAGTGTTTGGACCTGGAGCATTATTAATTTTTCCAGTACTTAAAATGATTCCGTTTTCAAAAGGGAAAGAGCTTCCGTTTGCGTCAAATGCACCATAAGATAATTCACCACTTGAAAAATTTCCTCCCGAAACCGTTACATTACTAATAGAAGCACACGAGCTTTGTAAAAGAATGTCCTCTATTAATTGAGTAGGAGTATAGCTTTCATCTACAGAAATAACTTGAGCATTGTTATTCTGAATAACTAAGAAAAATAAAATTAAAAATGATAGAAAGTTTCTTGTCATAGCATCGGCAAAGATACTATAAATCTCGTTTTTTAAGAATATAATAAGATGTTAAAATAAATATAAATATCCACATAACCACAATGGCAATAGTTGAAAAATGTACGGAATAATCTTTAACACTTTCTATTCCAACTTGATTGCCTAAAGTTTTTACAAAATTTAGTCTAGAAAACGGCTCAATGATTAGGTTACTCATTGCTTCTAAAGGGAAAAAGTCATAAATTCTATCAATAAAAGTAACGTCACTATTTTTAAATTTAAACACTTCAAACTTTAATATTCCGTAAGATATTTTTTCAACTCCAAACCAAAAAAACAAAAAACCTAATGCAAATGCAGACCTTTTTACTAAAATTCCTAAGAATAAACAGAATGAAAAAAAGCATGTTAGTTTAACAAAATATGCTAATAAGTACTCTAAATCTGAAAAAATTATAGAAATTTCTGTAAAAGAAGAATGTTTTAAACCTAGAAATAACGAAACAATAAAAACAAATAATGTAGAAACTCCAGCAAAAAGTAAAACAGTTAAGAATTTTGAAATTATAAATTCTTTTTTACTCATTCCATCTATTAGGTTTTGCTTTAAAGTACCATAACTATATTCGTTAGCCATCATGGAAACAATAACAACTGCTAAAAATATCTTTAAGAAATCAGCAAAATAAGTGTTAAAGTGCCAAATGAAAGGGAAATTAAAAATGCCTTGTTCAGCAACGTTAATATGAATAGGACCTAAATCAAATTCAATGCTTGCAATTAAAGTGATAAGTGATAAAAGTAAAAAATAAATTATAGTTAAAACTTTACTCGATCTATTTTTAGTAATCTTTTGAAGTTCTATAGAAAGTAATCTTTTCATCTTTTTGGAATTAGTTGTTGTTTGTTAGTTGTAAAAATTGCTCTTCTAAACTGTTTTTCCTTTTTACTAAATGATTTAAAACAATGTTATTTTGGTGTAAATACAAGTTTAAATCTTTAGCTTCTAATGTGCCTTTCAGGTAGACTAACAATTTACCCTCTTCGGTAATTATTTTATCAACTGAAGGGTGATTTTTTAAAGTAGATTCTAATAATTCCATATCATCTGCTTGTATTTCAAAAAAGCCTTCACTAGAAAGCATTCCTTCAACACTTCCTTGGTACAACATTTCTCCTTTTCGTAAAACAACAACATGACTACAAACTTTTTCAACTTCGTCTAATAAATGTGATGCTAATAAAATTGTAGTTCCTTGTGAAGCAATAATTCTAATCAAATCTCTAATTTGACGAATTCCTTGTGGGTCTAAACCGTTTGTAGGTTCATCTAAAATTAATATTTCAGGGTCATTTAATAGGGCAGAAGCAATAGCTAAACGTTGTTTCATTCCCAATGAGAAAGTGCTGAATTTACTATCCTTACGTTCAATAAGTCCAACTAGTTCTAGTTTTTCTTCTACTTTTTGAAATGGAATATTTTTAATTTTACAAACCAACTTTAAATTTTCTTCAGCGGTCATGTAAGGGTAAAAGTTTGGTCGTTCAATAATTGCACCTACTTTTTTCAAAGCTTCATGCGTTTCCATTGCCCCATCAAACCATTTATAATCTCCAGAAGTTTTATTTACAACATTTAGTGTAATTCCTAATGTTGTAGATTTTCCAGAGCCATTTGGACCTAAAATTCCGTATACATTTCCTTTTTTAATCTCGAAAGAAAGGTTTTTTACAGCGTGAACTTTACGGTTGTAAATTTTATTTAAATTCTGAATAGTAAGTATCGTTTCCAAAGTAGTTGATTTTATTACAAGACGAGAATTCTATAAACTTGTTACATCGATTCGAATAATAAAATTTTAAAATTTCTCAAAAACACCTAAGCCAAATAAAGCAAAATCATATTTAGAAGGGTCAATTGGGTCTAATCTTCTAAGATTGGTATCTAATTCTAAAAGCGCTTTTGCATCGTTTTGTTTACGTGTAAGTAAGCCTAATTTTCTAGCAACATTTCCAGAGTGCACATCAAGCGGACAAGAAACTGCACTAGGAGAAATGGTTTTCCAAATACCAAAGTCAACGCCGCAATTATCTTGTCTAATCATCCAGCGTAAAAACATGTTAATTCGTTTTGCTGCAGAACCATTCATTGGGTCTGAAAAATGTTTGGTTGTTCTTTTTGGATGTTCCAATTCGAAAAAAACTTTTTTAGCTTCCGAAATGCTTTTTTGAAGACTTGTTGTTTCTTGATTTTTCGCAAAAATAGCTTCTAACCCATTATGGTTTTGGTAAATATTTTGAAGGCTTTTTATAAAACATACTGCATCATTTGTATTAAAAGTTCGGTGAACAAAACCAAATAATTTATCTAAATCCCTTTCTTGATGATTAATTATAAAATCATAAGGTGAATTGTCCATAATTTCCATTAAGCGTTTAGCGTTATTGATAATCATTTTACGGTTTCCCCACGCAATTGTTGCGCTTAAAAACCCAGAGATTTCAATATCTTCTTTTAAGGTAAATGAATGTGGAATTTGTATAGGATCACTCTCAATAAATTTTGGATTATTGTATAAAATTACTTTTTCATCTAAAAATTCTTTGAGTTCTGTTTTTGTCATGCTTATTTTAAACAATATTTCCGTCAACCATAACTAATTTTCTGTCAGCCATGTTAGCTAACTCTTCATTATGAGTAACAATTACAAAAGTTTGCCCAAATTCATCACGAAGTTTAAAAAACAATTGGTGTAAATTTTCGGCAGTATTTGTGTCTAAGTTTCCAGAAGGTTCATCGGCAAAAATAACAGCTGGTTTATTAATTAAAGCTCTTGCCACTGCTACACGTTGTTGTTCACCACCTGAAAGTTCGTTTGGTTTATGATTTACTCTGTGAGAAAGCCCTAGAAAGTCTAATAATTTTTCTGCTTCCGTTTCTACTTCTTTTTTATCTCTTTTTGCAATAAATCCGGGAATGCAAACGTTTTCTAATGCTGTAAATTCAGGTAATAATTGATGAAATTGGAAGATAAAACCTAAATTTAAATTTCTAAATTGAGACATTGCTTTGTCTTTCATGTTTAGAATGTCTTCTCCATTAATTATAAGTGAAGTCAAACTTTCTTTTGATGGTAAATCTAAAGTGCCCAATATTTGTAAAAGTGTAGTTTTTCCAGCACCTGAAGCACCAACGATAGAAACAATTTCTCCTTTTTTAATATGTAGATTAACTCCTTTTAAAACATGAAGTTCGTCGTATTTTTTATGTAAGTTATTTGCAATTATCATAATCTGGCTTTGTACAAAGAAACAAAGATTTTTTGGTATAAAAATTATAAATGTTAGTTAAACAACACTTCATTGGTTCCCTTTTTAATAATTTAGTAAAAAATAAAGATATGAAAGCTATTTTAATGTTACTTACCTTAGTTACTTCATGTAACGCAAAAGAAAAAGAAATTCAAGAATTTAAAGAACCTATACAAATGAATGTAGAGAATAATATGGAAGTTGCCACTTTTGCTGGCGGATGTTTTTGGTGTACCGAGGCTATTTTTAATGATTTAAAAGGAGTAAAACGAGTAGTTTCTGGTTATACAGGCGGAACAATTAAAAATCCTTCTTACAGAGAAATTTGTACTGGAACAACAGGTCATGCAGAAGCTATTCAGATTACTTTTGACCCAAACGAAATTGCATTTGAAGATTTACTTGAAGTTTTTTTTGGAACACACGATCCTACTACTTTAAATCGTCAAGGAGCTGATGTAGGAACACAATATAGGAGTGAAATTTTTTATCATTCATTAGAACAAAAGGAAAAAGCTGAAGCTTATATTCAATTTATTGAAAAAGAAAAATTATATAGTAATCCTATTGTTACTAATGTTTCTTCGGCTGTAATTTTTTATACTGCAGAAGAAAACCATCAAGATTATTATGCTCAAAATAGCAACCAAGGCTATTGTCAAATGGTGATTGCGCCAAAATTAGAAAAATTAAGAAAGTTTTATAAATCAAAACTTAAATAGTTTTGGCATTGCTTTTGCATATTTAACATTGTAAAACGCACATAATGAATAAAGAATTACAATTTCAAAAAAAGCAAAGTCAAGAAAAAACACAAAAACTTATATTTGGAATCATCTTCGATTTAATAGGAATGGTTTCTTATATAATTCCATTGTATGCAGAGACAATTGATTTAATTTGGGCGCCAATTTCAGGAATATTATTAATGAAAATGTACAAAGGAACTACAGGTAAAGTAGCGGGTATAATTGGTTTTATTGAAGAGATATTTCCGTTTATAGATATTATTCCTACATTTACACTTACTTGGTTGTATACTTATGTTTATAAAAAATAAAAGTTTCAAAAGGAGTTTTATTTTTTTAATTTATTGTCTACATAATCAACTATAAAATCAAGTTTCATTCTGTAGAGCATTTTCTTTTCAAAATTCCAAAAGAAGTTAAATTGACCAAACAAAGCACCAATTATAACCAACATTATTTGATAAATTGGAAATAATATAAGAATTCGTAATGGCCAATATAGCCAAAGCGACATTGTTTCTTTTGAAATTCCTAATAATGAAGTTATGGGCTTAGTTAAATATGCAGCAGTAGAACCTGTAATTGCAAAAACCATAAAAACAATAGCTAGTTGCCAATTATTATCAATGTTCCAGCGTTTTTTTAATTTATTCATTCTTTTAATTTCTTGGGGAATATCCACCTAAATTTTGTTTGTGTTGTAATTGAAAATAAACCAAGTAGTTATATAACATATAATTTACGTCATATCCATAATCTACATTTGAAGTATAGTTTATTGGCCATTCATAAATGTTGCTATAAACCGTTGGATTATTAGCTCTATTATTATATTCTATAACCCAAAATCTATTTCTAACTTCTAAATAGGATTGCGAATAAAAACCTCTTGGTCTCGCAAAGGTATTAAACCAAGAAGTAAAACCACCATCTATAATAATAATTTCATATTCTAAAGCATCATTTGCTATTCTAATTGTATCAGAATTTATTTTAGAATCATTATTGTCATTTAAAATTACTCCATTTGAGGTTTTGCATGAAAATATAAATAGTAATAAAAAGCTAATTGTAAATATATATGTTTTCATACTTCTGTTTTTTTACTATATAAAGGTAAAAAAAAGCACCAACATATTGTTGGTGCTTTTAGTATATAGCTTAATTGAATTTATTTTTTTCCAAAAAGGCCACTAAGTAAACCACCAAGTCCTCCTTTTTTCTTTCCGCTTAATGCAGACATAGCATCGCTAACATCTAGTTTTCCGTCTCCATTTTGGTCTAATACAGATGTTAAAATAGAACTTCCGCCTGAGCCACCTAAAAGACCACCTAACATTCCGCTTAAATCAGAACTATTAGTTACTCCGTTGCTTTTTGTTTGTTTGCCTAAATATCCCATAACAATAGGTGCAAGCATAGGTAATATTTTAGCAATCATTCCAGAATCAACTCCAGTTTTAGAACTTAATCCTTGAACCATAGTATCTTGATTTCCACCTAAAACGTGACCAAGAATTTTAGAACCATCCGTAAAATCTCCTCCATTTAAGAAACCTCCAATGTTATCTAAAATACTACCATCATGTTTTCCGCTAGTTAGAGCGCCTAATAAGCCTTCTCCAGAAGAAAGGTTATTTTGCATTGCACCCATTAATGCTGGTAAGCCATTAGATACAACACTTGAAGCTTGTGAAGCGTTTATTCCTGTTTTTTCAGATATAGAGCTAACAAGTTGCTTACCCATATCACTGTTTAATAAATCTAAAATTCCTGACATAATTGTTTTGTTATAAATGTTATAAAAATTAAAGTTACTAAAAAATTAACTATTTTTCAATAAACTTATAATTTGTTCTGCAAGTTCTGTGCCAATTCTGTCTTGTGCATCTTCCGTTGCAGCACCAATATGTGGCGTTAAAGAAATTTTTGGATGCATTAATATTTTCATTTCTGGAGTTGGTTCACTTTCGTAAACATCTAAACCTGCAAACAATACTTTTTCTTCATCTAGAGCTTCTAATAATGCTACTTCATCAATTACTCCACCACGCGCTGTATTTATAATTCCAACATTTTCTTTCATTATTTTTAACTCGTCTCTACCAATTACGTAACCGTCTTGTGCAGGAACATGAAGGGTAATAAAATCAGAATGTTTAAAAATATCCTCTAAAGGTTCTGTAATAATGTCAACATTAATAAACTGTCCATTATAGAAATCTACACGAATTACAGCTTCACCAACATGTTTGTCAGACGCAAGTACTTTCATTCCAAGTCCAAGTGCAATTTTAGCAACCGCTTGTCCAATTCTACCAAAACCGATAATTCCTATTGTTTTTCCTCTTAGTTCAATTCCGTTTCCGTAAGCTTTCTTTAAACCATTAAAGTTGGTATCGCCTTCAAGAGGCATAGTTCTGTTAGCATCGTGTAAAAAACGAACACCAGAAAATAAATGAGCAAAAACTAATTCTGCAACGGATTCTGATGATGCGGCTGGAGTATTTATTACATGAACTCCTTTGCTACGAGCATAGTCAACATCAATATTATCCATTCCTACACCGCCACGTCCTATGATTTTTAGACTAGGACAATTATCAATAATGTCTTGTCTAACTTTTGTTGCGCTTCTTACTAAAAGCACATCAATGGAATGTGTATTTAAAAAACTTGCAACTTGTTCTTGTGCTACTTTTGTAGTTATTACTTCAAATCCGCCTTTTTCTAAAGCTTTTATTCCACTGTTAGAAATTCCGTCGTTTGCTAATACTTTCATTTTGTTTTATCTTTTCTAGTTACTATTTTCTAGTCACTAATTACTATATTTTATTTTCTAACTCTTGCATTATATTAACTAATACTTGTACGCTTTCAATTGGTAAAGCATTATACATGGAAGCTCTATAGCCACCAACTGAACGATGTCCGTTAATTCCAGAAATTCCAGCTGCTTTCCACATTTTGTCAAATGTTTCTTTATGGTTTTCATCTGCTAATAAAAAAGTAGCATTCATTGTAGAACGATCTTCTTTAACTGCAGCACCTTTAAACAATGGGTTTCTATCTATTTCATTATAAAGTAAAGTTGCCTTTGCTTCATTTTCTTTTTCAATTGCTGCAATTCCGCCTTTAGCTTTTAGCCATTGTAATGTTAGTAAAGAAGTATATACTGCAAATACTGGTGGAGTATTATACATGCTTTCTTTTACAATGTGTTGTTGGTAACTTAAAATATTTGGAATGCTTCTGTTTGTTTTTCCAAGAATATCTTCTTTAACAACTACTAGTGTTGTTCCAGCCGGACCCATATTTTTTTGAGCTCCAGCGTAAATTATATCAAATTTTGAAAAATCTAAACTACGAGAAAAAATATCAGAACTCATGTCACAAACTACTGGGATAGAAGCTTGAGGAAATGATTTCATTTGTGTTCCAAAAATAGTATTGTTAGAGGTACAGTGAAAATAATCTGAATCTGTTGGTATACTATAATCTTTAGGAATAAAAGTATAGTTTGCGTCTTTTGAAGAAGCAACAACAACTGTTTCACCAAATGCTTTCGCTTCTTTAATAGCTCCATTTGCCCAAGTACCCGTATCTAAATAAGCGGCTTTACCATTTTCGTTCATTAAGTTTTGAGGAACTCTTAAAAATTCTAAACTTGCTCCACCTTGTAAAAATAAAGCTTGGTATCCTTTTCCTGTTAAACCTAAAAGGTCTAAAGCTAATGCTCTTGCTTCTTCCATAACAGCAACAAAATCAGCACTTCTATGTGATATTTCTAAAATTGAAAGACCAGAATTATTGAAATTTAAAACTGCTTGAGCTGCTTTTTGAAAAACTTCTTGTGGTAGAATGCAAGGACCTGCACTGTAATTGTGTTTTTTCATGTTGTTTGTAAATGTGTAAAGTAGTTAGTTGTGTTCCTTGCAAATTTCGGAATTACACAATTAAAATCAATTGTTTTTGCGACAATTATTTCAAACATTTGTTAACAATAATTAATGTGTTTTATAACTTCAGTAAAAACTTAATGGTATCTACATTGTCAGCATAATCCCAAAGCATTGGTTTTTGCGTTTGTCCGAATGAGATACTATTGTCAATTAAGTTATTAGAAACCACACATTGAATTTGTTCTGCATCCTCTTCTAGTTTAGTCTTTATTTCTTCAATAGTGTCATAATATTCGTAAAACACACTAGAAATAGGAGAGGAGTAACTTGCGTCTTCTTTCAAAGTTAAAAATTCATTGTCTAATAATTTGTATAAACTCATTAAGAAAACGGCCTTGTTGTAGTCGTAATTATTAGCGTATCGTTCGTAAAAGATAACATCTTTGTATTCATAAATAGCTTCAAAAAAAGTTTTGAATTCATACCCTTTAGGTACAAATAGCTTAGAAACATTTCTGCAACCTAAACCAAAGTATCTAAAAATATCTTCACCAAGTGCTATTAAATCTTCAGTGGTTTCTTTACCATTTAAAACGGCAACCGAATTTCTGTTTTTTCTAATAATACTTGGTTTCTTTTTGAAATAATATTCAAAATAGCGAGAAGTATTATTGCTTCCTGTTGCTATTACTGCATCAAAACCTTCTAGCTTTCCTTCCACGAAAGTTATTTTGTTTTGTAGTCTATTGTCTATTGAGATTAAATATTTAGCTAAAAACTTAATTAAATGTTGGTCATTTGAAGAAGTTTTTACCAAAACATTATTTCCAGTAATTAAAACCGATAAGAAATCATGAAAACCAACTAATGGAATGTTTCCAGCTAAAATAATTCCAATATTTTTATTAGACTCTTCAGTAATTGTATAATTTGCAAGCCACTTGTTTAAGTTATCTTCTGTAAGTGCTTCTGCCCAAGAACTAATAGAATGATGCACTTGTTCAAGTGTAAACCAACCATTATGAGATTGCGATAAAGCTATAAGGTTTTCAAATGCTTCAAAATATTCTTCATTGTTTTTTACATTAGATTTTTTTTGATTATTATCCAATGAATATTGACTTAAAAAGGCACCTAATTCAACAAAACAATTTTTAATTTCAATTTGTAACATCAGTATTTGTATATATGTGGTTTACATTGTAATTTTGCACAAAAATAAGACTTATTTAGTCTAAAGTCAAAAGTCATTAGATCAAAAGAATATAATTTCTATAAAACTAAGGCAAAAGAACTTTTAGTATGATAAGCCTTTATAACTTTTAAGACTAAAATAATGGCAATAATAATTACAGATGAATGTATAAACTGTGGAGCTTGTGAGCCTGAATGTCCAAATACAGCAATTTACGAAGGAGCTGATGATTGGCGTTACAAAGACGGAACAAAACTTACAGGTAAGATTATTTTACCAGATGGTACAGAAGTAGATTCAGATGCCGCACAAACGCCAGTTTCAGATGATGTTTATTATATTGTTCCTGGAAAATGTACCGAATGTAAAGGATTTCATGACGAACCACAATGTGCAGCAGTTTGCCCAGTTGACTGTTGTATTCCAGATGATAATTATGTAGAAAGTGAAGAAACGCTTCTTAATAGGCAAGCTTTTTTACATAACGAATAAAAAATAAACCTCTTTTTAAGAGGTTTTTTCTTATCTAATTATTATATTTATGTTGGAATTCGTGGTTTAATTTGTTTATAATAACTGTTTTAGCTTCTGTTTTTCGAAATAAAAATGTTTTTTTAAGCATTTTAGATATAAAAGAATTGGATATGAAAAAAATCTACTTTGTTTTATTGATCTTATTGTTTTTTAAAGGGTTTTCGCAAAATGACGAAGTTGTTGTTATTTTGTTAGATGAATTCTCTAGTTTGCCTGTAGAAGATGCTACGATTACTATTTCTAGAACCAGTCAAGGTTTATTAAGTAATAAAGACGGACTTTTTAAAATAAACATAAAAAAGCCATCTGTTATTGAAATCACACATACTTCTTATAAAAAAATGACAATCAAATCTTCTTCTTTAAAAGAAAAAGAGAACATTCTATACTTAATTAGTAATACAAACGATTTAGAAGAAATAATTGTAACAAAAGAAAATCCGCAAGATATTCTTAGGGAAGTTATATATAATTCTTTGTCTAAAATTACAATCCCTGCAAATTTAAAAGTATATACCAGAGAGTTTTTTAAGAAAGACAACGTATATTCCTATTATAATGATGGTTTATTAAATTTTCAAATAACTGGCGATTCAAAAAATGTTAAAACAGATATCTTAGTAGAACAAAATAGAGCAATAGGATTATTAGATGCTTTTGATAAAAGTATTTTAGGTTATAACTTAAATAACTTAATGGAAAACTATTACCAGTTTAAGTATTTAAAAGAACTACTACATACAAGAGCAAAAAAACTATATTCATTCCGACTCAAAAGTTATGCTCAAAATAAAGATTATAACTATATAATTGTAAAGCCTCTTTCAAATGTTCGTGGAGAATTATCAGAATACTATATTTTGTACGATACAAAAAAGGATTTAATAATTGAGGTTGGTTCACTTTTGCCAGAAGATAGAGTGAGTAAAGACAAAGATATTTTGGATTTTAAAAAAAGAAGTATTTTTAAATCAGAATTTAGAACCACTTATCGATTTAAAAACAATCAATATTATTTAGCAAATTCAAAAGAAAAAATAGGTTTTGAATCAAACAACAATAAGAAAAAAGTTCGATTTGAAATTAAAAGTTATTTTGTAATTACAGAATTTAGATCTAAAAACTTTAAATATAAAGACAACGAGGTTTTTAAAGACAAGTCACTTATTAATGCAAAGAATAGTGTAATTACTGAGTTTTGGGAATTAGATTCAGGTATTATTTTAACCAAAGCGGAAAACGATATTATTGATAGTTTAGTAAAATAAAAATTCCACTCTAATGAAAGAGTGGAGTTTTCTATTTAAAAACAATTTTTTTACTAATTTTCGATAACAAATTTTTCTAAAATCATACTATCTGTTTTTGGGTTATAAGTTTCTAGTATTAAATTACCATCAACATCAAAATAACCTACAGAAACTTTATTTTTTGTTCTAAAAATATAGCTATTGTTTTGCGTTTTTCTTAAAACACCATTTGCTGTTTTTTTACCTCTATTTAATAAAATATACCCTTTTTTATCTGATTTAATTTGATATTTAGTTCCGTCTAAATCATAATAAGAAGAATGGTCTACGTCAAATGATTTTGTTTTTCCGTTCTCTATTGTCTCACTTGTAGTAGTAACTTCTATTGGGGTAGGTTTCATGTCCTTGTTTGTTTTAGAAGATTCTGCATTTTCAAATTCAATATTTTGTTTTTCGCTAATAATCTCTTTTTTTACAATTTTTTGTTCGCCTTTTGAGTCTTTAATTGTTGTAGTTGTAGTTTTTTCTTCTGTTTTTACATTTGTGTTTTGCGAGTATATACCTAATGTAAATAATAATACAGCCGTGTTTAAAATTAATTTTTTCATAATGTTTTCTTTTTTAAGATTCTTACATTACAAATGTACCTTTGCTTGTATCGTTTTCAGTTATATGATTCTTGCTAAGTATTATATAATTTACATTTAGAGTTTATTTCTCCATAATCTTATTCCAATTAATTATATTTGCACACTTTTAAAAAATACATTTATAATGAAAGCAGGAATTGTAGGATTACCAAATGTTGGAAAATCAACATTATTTAATTGTTTATCAAACGCTAAAGCGCAAAGCGCGAACTTTCCGTTTTGTACTATAGAACCAAATATTGGAGTAGTAAATGTACCAGATCCACGTATTAACCGTTTGGAAGAATTGGTTAAGCCAGAAAAAGTACAAATGGCAACTGTTGATATTGTTGATATTGCAGGATTAGTAAAAGGAGCAAGTAAAGGAGAAGGTTTAGGAAATCAATTCTTAGGTAACATTAGAGAGTGTAATGCAATTATTCATGTTTTACGTTGTTTTGATAACGATAATATTGTGCATGTGGATGGAAATGTAAATCCTATTCGCGATAAAGAAACAATTGATATCGAATTGCAATTAAAAGATTTAGAAACGGTTGAAAAACGTTTAGAAAAAACAAATCGTTCTGCTAAAACAGGTAATAAAGAAGCACAGGTTGAAAAAGCGTTATTGGATAGAATCCGTGAAGCATTATTACAAGCAAAATCAGCTCGTACAGTTGTTCCTCAAAATACTGATGAAGAAGCTTTAATGGAAGAATTTCAATTAATTACTTTAAAGCCAGTTTTATATGTTTGTAATGTAGATGAAAATTCTGCAGTTACCGGAAATGCATACGTAGAGCAAGTTAGAGAATTAGTAAAAGACGAACAAGCTGAGGTAATTATACTTTCAGTAGGAGCAGAAGCTGATATTACTGAATTAGAAAGCTACGAAGAGCGCCAAGTATTCTTAGAAGACATGGGCTTAACAGAACCAGGTTCGGCAGTATTAATTCGTGCAGCTTATAAATTATTAAATTTACAAACGTATTTTACAGCTGGAGTTAAAGAAGTAAGAGCTTGGACTATTAATGTAGGAGATACAGCGCCACAAGCTGCAGGAGTTATCCATACCGACTTTGAAAAAGGATTCATTCGCGCAGAAGTTATTGCATTTGAAGACTATTCTAACTTTGGAACAGAAGCTAAAGTAAAAGAAGCTGGTAAATTAAAAGTTGAAGGTAAAGAATATATTGTTAAAGATGGTGATGTAATGCACTTTAGATTTAACGTATAAGCGATGAATAAAGTTTTAGTTTTATTTAGCTTATTCTTTTTTAGTTTTATTTACTCTCAACAAAAAGTTAGAATCGGAGTATTAACTGGGGCTAATTATTATTCATTAAGAGGAAGCGAAGTTTTAGATAATGTTGAATCGGGTTTTGGTTATTCAATAGGATTGAGTTTTGAATATAAAATTTCAAAAAAAATTTCATTGTCAACTGATTTAATTCTTGAAAAGAAAAGAGTTGATTATTTTTATGAGTTTGATTATTCGTATATGAACCCTGATGGATCTAGTGAGGAATACGTACATTATGATGCTTTAACTAAAAACAACTTTAATTTTATAACATTACCAATCACTTTAAAATATATTATAGGAGATAAAAATCCTTATTTTATAAAAGGTGGTTTTTTTCTTGCTAAAATGCTTTCTCAAAAGGAGAAAACAAAAATTTCACCTACTTTAATAAATTACAATAATATTCATAGCGAAAATTTTCCAATGGCTTCAAGTGTTGATAATCAAGATTATGGTTTTACTTTTGGAATTGGAAAAACATTTCAAGTAAATGAGAAAAACTATTTGAATATTGAGCTAAGAAATAATTTAGGTATCCATAATTCTTTAGCTATGCAATCATCAAACGGTTATTCGTCACAAGAAATAAAAACAAACACTGTAAACTTAATTTTAAATTGGAGTTTTAATTTATAGAATGTCGTTTTATATAATATAAAAAAAACCTGTAAAGCAATTTACAGGTTTTTTTGGTTTCAATCTTAATATGAAAGAGCTGTGAATTCTATTTCACATTATATGGAATCGTTTTTAATTTGCTATTTATATAATTTGTTGTTTCAGCCCAAATATTCAGTTTTGAAGCTATTTTGTTCCAATTCAAAAAACTCTGATTCATTTCGTTAATTATTTTTTTAGGATTTTTTATAGAATATTGTTCAGCCACATGTAAAATGTCGTTGATATTAATATTTTCATTTTTTCCATTTATAGAAAGAAAATGAGGCGTAATTCTATTAAAATTTTCATTATAACTAAAGGTTAAGTCATAAGCAGGAGAAAAATTCCATTCTCCTTTTTCATTCATGTTGAAGCCAAAATTTTTAGTATGATCGTCTGCATTTCTACCAATTACATTAAAAATCATAATTCTAAACAATTGTTCTTTGGCAGCATAATCTAAATTTAATTTGTTTAAAACAGTAAATATTTGTTCGTAAGAATAAGTGTTAGGCAATTTAAAATTCATACCTGCAAAAGCATGTAGTGTTTGCGTATGCATTTTTTTTCCATTTATGCGGTCAAATCTTTTGGTCATAAAGTAAAAATCACCTTCAAATTCTTTTAATTGAGAATCCATGATGTTTATTTTACAATCTTTAGCAATTAAGTAATACGCATATTCAACTTTACCTCTTTCTTTATCAGAAGTTAAACCTATATCTCTATTAAATTTTAAAATCCAACTTTCCTGATTTTCAGTTGGTAAATTATCGCCTCTGTAAATGTTACCTGTGTTTTTATCAATATTAATTAATACTTTTGGTTGTGCGCCACCAGGAGAAGTTCCAACATGAAATAGATTAGCCATATCATCAATATTTGCTATCGGTTCATTATTTAATAATGATATTGATAGCTCATTAAGCTTTTTTAAATCTAAAGCATTTGTATTAGTTTTTTTTTGTATTGAGGGTTTAAATTCGAGCGCGCCCATTCCTCTATTACCTATATAAGCTAACTTTTCTAAAGGAGTAAGGTCAATATAATTTTTACCTGTTTTTTCAAGATACTTTGAAAAAAGAGCCGTTCCAAAAGTATCGGGTAATGAGTCTGAGATAAAAAGCGGAAGTCCTTTATTGGTATCAAAAACAGTGCTGCTTTCGCTGGTATATTCTAATTTTTGAGTTACCGAAATTATTTTTTTTGACGCTGGGTTTATTATAGGCGATAATTGAAAACCACTTTTCATGAAACTGTCCGCATATTCAAAAGAACTTATTTTCTTTTGAGCATTCCATGCAATAACGCCTACCAGTTTTCCCCATATAATAACTTCTAATAGTTTCATTTGTTATAACCTCCTCGTTTCTTTTTGTTTTTTTCTCGTTCGTAAATTTCCATTGGCGTTAATTCATATTCTTCTTCTTTAAAAAAGAATTCAAATTCATTTAAAAATTCAAGAACCCTAGAAATAGATAATAATGATGCGATTGAAAAATTCCGACCTTTTTCAATTTCGGCAATAGAACTTCTACTCATTCCTGTCTTTTCAGCTAATTCAGTTTGCGAAAAACCCGCTTCAACACGTAATGATTTGAGTTTTTTCCCCCATTTTTCAATTAATTCTTTATCAGAATAACTGTAATAAACATTATTTATCATACTCAAATGTACTATAAAAAGTTCAATAACACAAATATTTAATAGTAATGACTTGTTTGTAGTGCATAAAAATAGATTTTAGTATTGTTTTTTTGGAAAATAGAACAAAGAAGAATGAAAAACCTGTAAAGCAATTTGCAGGTTTTTTGGTTTAAAATTTAAAAGTAATTAATATTCACAAATTCAAGTATATTTGTTTCTAATTATAATCTCACTTCAAAATGAAAAAATATTTTTTTTTAGTTTCTTTTTTTATATTATTTGGAAATACTTTTGCTGAAAATAAAAAAGTTATAAAAAATAAGTTTTCTGAAATTACAGTTACTTTTAATGACGGACAAGTAAAATCAGGAAAAATAAAACACCCTTATAATTTAAATAAAAAAATAGAAATTATTTTAGCTTCTGGAGAGAAAGTTAAAATTGATAATACGTTAGTTAAACAAGTTACTATTGACCATGAAAATAGTTTAAAATTAACATTTGAAAATGTAACGCATTATTCTAGTTCATTTAAGTTAAATAATAAAATTAGTAAAAGACCAAAACTGATGCTGGTGGTAATGAAAGAACTTTTAACTATTTATTATGATAATGGAGTGAGCTATACAAATATGTCAGCTAATGGTTTAATTACTCCAACAGGTTATGTTAATTATTATGCATTTAGAGAAGGTGAAAAAGCAGCATTTTTAATTTCTGGTTATGTAAATGGTTCTGTGAATCCTAATGTTGTTTTTAAAATGACAGCTTCAAAATATTTTGAAGATTATCCTGAACTTTCAAAAAAAATTGAAGATAAGGTTTATAAATACAATGACATTATAAAAGTTTGTATTGAGTATATAAATTGGAAAAAAAGTAAAGAGTAATTATATACAAAACCTGTAAAGCAATTTGCAGGTTTTTTTTGGTTCAATATTTGATATTGTTTGTTGTAAATGAATCACATATGAAGACACTTAAGAAAATATTTAAAATTCTACTAAAATCCGTTTTAGGAGTAGTTGCTTTTCTATTGGTTTATACCTTAGTCATTTTTTTAACATCAGTCATTTCAGTAAATGATAATGTTGTTGAAACCGATAAAAATATCCCCATTTACATTCTTTCAAACGGAGTACATACAGATGTTGTGGTTCCATTGAAAAACGAAATTAAAGATTGGTCTAAAGAGATTTCTTATTTACATACCAAAGCAAAAGATAGCACTAAAAATTTACTGGCTTTTGGTTGGGGCGATAGAGGTTTTTATTTAGATACGCCAACTTGGGCTGATTTGAAAGTTTCTACTGCAGCAAAAGCAGTTACTGGTTTAAGTTCATCGGCAATGCATGTTACTTTTTATGGAAATTTAGAAGAAAATAAAGCTTGTAAAAAGATTATGATTTCAATTGCGCAATATGAAAAACTAATACGTTATTTTGAAGACAGTTTTCAGTTAGATGAATTAAATAAAAAGCAACAAATTGGAACGCATTCTTATGGTAAACACGATGCTTTTTATGAAGCAAAAGGAAATTATAATTTATTTTATACTTGTAATACCTGGGCAAACCAAGCATTAAAATCGGCAAACCAAAAATCTGCACTTTGGACAGTTTTAGATAAAGGTATTTTTTGGCATTACGAGTAATAAATTAATTTTTTTTAAACTTGAGTTTTATTAACATTTATCAATTTCAAATTTCATGATACCTTTTTTATATGAAATCATAACAGGTATTTTCTCTAAAGTACAACGAGGTTCAATTGTAAACTGGATGTAGCCATTCACTTGAAAGTCTTCTTGTGTAGTAATTTCTATATTTTGTTTATAGGAAGTATCTACGCCTATCCAACTTGTCAAACCTTTATCATTTGTGCTCGAAATATATTTTTTATTAGTGAGTGGTGTTTCGGTCAGGTTCTTTTTTAAGATAAACGAATCATTACTTTCAATAAAAAAAGTAAATTTACCTTTGAGGTCTTTTTTAGTATTTGAAGATGCATAATATGCATTGTTGTATAATAACATTTGTATTTCTAAATCATAAATAGTATTGCTTAATTGGTGTGTTTTGAGTTTTAACTCATAGGGTTCAGCAGGCAAATTTGGGCCATAGATTGGTTGACTATTTAGTTCTGATTCTGGAATTTGAGCAAAAACTTTTTCTTTATTAGAAACTATTTTTGAAGGCTCTATTTTGCAACTAAGAACTATAAATAAGCAAAAGAAAAGAATTGCATTTTTCATTTTATTGTTTTTTTTAATGGATTATTATTTAATAAATCAGTCAATAAATTTGTTGTTATTTGGTGACAATGTAAAACTACTAATTACTCAATCCTGAAGTGTCAAAAAAATGTAAAAAAAGTGTCAATAGTTGTAAAATGTCATGAAATTGTATGTTATTTACAAATAATTATGAATTACTACATCAAATATCTATTTAAAGTTTTATCCATTTTAGGGTTGTTTTCTTGTATGCTTTCTTGTTCGAAGAAATCAACGGAGGATTCTTCTGGACTTGTAAAAGTGGCATTGCGTAATGTTGGACATCAATTACTATTACTTAATCAAGATTCTGTTTCAGTTGTAAAACCAGTTAAAAATATAGATTATTTAAAATTCCAATTATCTTTCGAAGAACAATTAATTATTAATCCAGATAGTTTAATAACGCTTGTAGAAAACAGCTTTCAAAAAGCCAATTTGCCTCAATATTATTTGGTTGAAGTTATTCAATGTAAAGACAGTGAAATTGCTTACAGCTACAAAATGAATCAAAATGTAGAAAAAGGGATTATTCCATGTAGAGGAAGGCAATTGCAAAAAGAATGTTACCTAATAAATGTTCAATTTACTGAGGTAATTAAAATTAATAAAAGCTATTCTTACTCTTGGCTACTTTATGTTTTGTTATTTGTAATTTTAGGAGGTATTTTATTCTTGTACTTTAAACGTAAAAATAAAGCCGTTCCAAATGATAATTTAGGCGATTTCTTAACAATAGGGAAATATAAATTTTATCCAGAACAAAACAAACTGATTAAAGAAGCTGCAGAAATCAATCTTTCTAAAAAAGAATGTGAATTGCTAACTATTTTTATAGCTCAACCAAATCAAATTATCAAACGTGATGAATTGACCAAAAAAGTATGGGAAGACAATGGCGTTTTTGTAGGAAGAAGTTTGGATACGTATATTTCAAAATTACGCATTAAATTAAAAGCAGATGAATCTGTAAAATTAATTAATGTTCATGGAGTAGGTTACAAGTTGGAGATTTGTAATTAGTTCATTTTTTGTCTAAAAAAAATATAAGAAAACCTGTGAAGCATTTTACATTTTTTTTAGGTTGAACTTCCCTTGTGAACCTTCGTTCAATAAATCGTTAAAATCTAACTCTAAATATTTTAAAAATTGTTTATCTTCAGGATTAATGTCTTTCCAATTAATTCTGTTCTTAATTATATCTGCATATTTTAAAAAAGTCACATTAAACTTTCCGGTTTCAATATCGTAATTTTTCAGTTGAACAATATAAAACCTTTGAACTCTCATCATGTTGTCAACAAAATTTGGGTGGATAGCCATATTTATGCCTTTGTAATTTGTTTGAGCACTTGGATAAATAATAATGTCTGTTGCTATTCTATGTTTGGCATTTAAAGTTCTATGTGCTAACGTTGAGGATAAGGCATAATTTTTATCATTAATAAAAGTGTTATGTAAAAACTTTATTAGTTCTGTCATTCCAGCTTTTTGATCACTGTTTAATTTATCTTTAAAAAGTGTGTCTAGTTCATAAAATTCTTTCTCTTTTAAATTGTTGAATTCATTTTGATTATTGAATTCTCCGTGTATAAAATTTTGAGAAATAAACTCTTGGTCTGAGTCTATTATTTCCCATTTTGATAAACAAAATTTCCTTTCGTTACTGTTTCCGTCTCTAATAATTTCTTTTAAAGCAGTCAAAGGGCTGTTAAAAGAGTAAAATACAGGTTTATTGGGATAATTACATTTGTTAAAACCTGTTAGGTTTATTGGAGGATAACTATGTTCTGAAAATTGATTTATATTACTAAATGAATTTAGTTCTCTTGCTCTAAAAATTGGAAGCTGAAATTCATTTGGTTTATATCTTGTTATAATTTCAGGAATTTTATCAAAATCATTTAAAATTATTTTTTCAATTACTTTTAAAAAATCATCAGAACTTTCAAAATCAGAAAATAAAGGCCATTCAATATCTTCTAATTTCTTAATATATTCTTTTGCTTCTGTAAGTTTTGGGAACTTTTCAAAATTTATTTTCATTTTCAAAAATTAATATATTTTTAATAAATTCACTAAACAAATTTCCATTTTGTATTTGTAAAATAATTCAAACAAATATACTCAAAATCTTTCTTCTTTCCTCTTGTATCTTTCTTCTTTCCTCATCTTAAAAACTTGTCAATAACTTCTTTGCAACTCGCTTTCATTTTTTACCTAATTCCTTTATATTAGCACAAAATCCGAAACTTATAAATGGCAGACGAAATTAAATACGACGAAGACAATATACGATCGCTCGATTGGAAAGAGCACATTCGTATGCGTCCCGGAATGTACATTGGAAAACTAGGAGATGGTTCATCTCCAGACGATGGAATTTATATTCTTCTAAAAGAGGTAATGGACAACTGTATCGATGAATTTGTCATGGGTGCAGGAAAAACGATTGAAGTTACTATCAAAGAAAAAATGGTTACCGTTCGCGATTACGGTCGTGGAATTCCGTTAGGAAAAGTAATAGACGTTGTTTCTAAAATGAATACTGGTGGAAAGTACGATTCTAAAGCCTTCAAAAAATCGGTAGGTTTAAATGGAGTCGGTACAAAAGCCGTAAATGCTTTGTCTAATTATTTCCGAGTAGAATCTATTCGTGATAACCAACAAAAAGCTGCCGAATTCTCTGCAGGTAATTTAACGCTTGACGAACAAGTAACCGAATCTACAAAGCGTAAAGGGACAAAGGTTTCTTTTATTGCTGATGAATTAATCTTTAAAAACTACAAGTATCGTAATGAGTACATCATTAAAATGCTTAAAAATTACTGTTATTTAAATCGTGGGTTGACCATTATTTATAACGGTGAAAAATATATTTCTGAAAACGGATTAAAAGATTTATTAGACGAAAACATTTCGGAAGAAGATATGGTGTACCCAATTATTCACATTGAAGGTGAAGATATTGAAGTAGCCATTACACACAGTAAAACACAATATTCAGAAGAATACCATTCATTTGTAAACGGACAAAACACAACACAAGGAGGAACACATTTAACTGCTTTTCGTGAAGCAATTGTTCGTGCTATAAAAGAATTTTATAATAAGAATTTTGAAGCTTCAGACGTTCGTAAATCTATTGTTTCTGCGGTTTCAGTAAAGGTGGAAGAACCTGTTTTCGAATCGCAAACCAAAACCAAATTAGGCTCTATGGACATTGGTCCAAATGGTCCTACGGTTCGTACTTTCGTAAATGATTTCATCAAAGTAAAATTAGATAATTTCTTGCATAAAAACCCTGAAGTAGCTGATTTATTACTTCGTAAGATTTTACAAGCAGAACGCGAACGTAAAGAATTATCTGGAATTCGTAAGTTGGCAAAAGACAGAGCGAAGAAGTCTAATTTACACAATAAAAAACTACGCGATTGTCGTGTGCATTTAGGAGATGCTAAGAATCCAAGAAGTTTAGAAAGTACGCTTTTTATTACCGAGGGAGATTCGGCTTCGGGTTCCATTACCAAGTCGCGAGATGTAAATACACAAGCGGTTTTTAGTTTGCGTGGTAAGCCTTTAAATTCGTACGGAATGTCTAAAAAGATTGTGTATGAAAATGAAGAATTCAACTTATTACAAGCGGCATTAAACATTGAAGAAGACATGGAAGATTTGCGTTACAATAATATTGTAATTGCAACTGATGCCGATGTAGATGGAATGCACATTCGTTTGCTTTTAATCACTTTCTTTTTGCAATTTTTCCCAGAATTAATCAAAGACGGACATTTGTATATTTTACAAACGCCTTTATTTAGAGTTCGAAATAAAAAAGAAACGATTTATTGTTACAGCGATGAAGAAAAGAAAGATGCAATTGAAAAATTAAAACCAAAACCAGAAATAACACGATTTAAAGGATTGGGAGAGATTTCTCCAGATGAGTTTAAGTTTTTCATTGGGGAAGACATTCGATTAGATCCTGTAATGTTAGACAAAAGTACTACCATTGAAAAGTTATTGGAATTCTATATGGGTAAAAACACACCAGACAGACAAGAATTCATCATCAATAACTTGAAAATAGAATTAGATGTAATTGAGAAAGAGTAATTATGAAAAAAAATATTTTAATTTTAGGTTCTATTTTAACGTTAGGAATATCAATATTATTTTTCATTCATTTTTCTAATGATCATGAAGAATGTGAAACAATTATTGATACAGTAGTTGACTCAAACGGTAATAGTGTTAAAATAGAGAAACATATCTGTAAAGAAAAATTTAATTTTTGATTAAATAAACATAGTGAAACTTTGTGAAAACTTAGAGAAACTTAGTGCTACAAAATAAATGAACGAAGACGAAGAAAACATAATCCCAAACGAAGACGAAAACAACGACAATCAAAACGATTCGACAAACAACGAAGGTTTTGACGACATCAGCGTTTCTACAGGTCATCATTTTTACGAGAATAACGAAAACCCAGAAGATACCATTACAAAAGTAACCGGTATGTATAAAGAATGGTTTTTAGATTATGCTTCTTATGTAATTCTAGAACGTGCAGTTCCTGCAATTGAAGATGGTTTTAAGCCTGTACAGCGTCGTATCATGCATTCCATGAAAGAATTGGATGATGGTCGTTATAATAAAGTAGCTAATATTGTGGGTCACACGATGCAGTATCATCCACACGGAGATGCGAGTATTGGAGATGCAATGGTACAAATTGGTCAGAAAGAACTAATTATAGACATGCAAGGAAACTGGGGTAATATCCTTACTGGGGATAGTGCAGCAGCTTCTCGTTATATTGAAGCCCGTATTTCTAAATTTGGTCATGATATTTTATATTCTCCAAAAATTACCGAATGGGGAACTTCTTACGATGGTCGTCGTCCAGAACCTGTAAATTTACCGGTTAAGTTTCCATTGCTTTTAGCACAAGGAGCTGAAGGTATTGCTGTAGGTTTATCTACTAAAATATTACCACATAATTTTGTAGAATTAATCGATTCGTCCATAAAAATATTAAAAGGGAAACCTTTTACTTTATATCCTGATTTTCCAACAGCAGGTATTGCCGATGTTTCCAACTATAACGATGGTTTACGAGGCGGTCGTGTGCGTGTGCGTGCTAAAATTGCACAATTAGATAAATCTACTTTGGTAATTACTCAAATTCCGTTTTCTACTAATACTTCAACTCTAATTGATAGTATTTTAAAAGCGAATGATAAAGGGAAAATTAAGGTTAAAAAGATTGAAGATAATACCGCTGCTGAGGTAGAAATTTTAATTCATTTGCCTTCTGGAGTTTCTCCAGATAAAACAATTGATGCTTTATATGCATTTACCGCTTGTGAAACTTCGGTTGCGCCATTAGGCTGTGTTATTGAAAACAACAAACCTTTGTTTATTGGTGTTTCTGATATGTTGAAAATTTCAACAAATAGAACCGTTGGTTTATTAAAAAGCGAATTAGAAATTCAGTTAGACGAATTAGAAAATAAATGGCATTTCTCTACTTTAGAAAAGATTTTCATTAGAGAAGAAATGTATATTGATTTCAAATTGTATTCAGATAGAGAAAGTCTTTACGAATATTTATATAAGAAATTTGAGTCGTTCAGAAATATGTTGGTTCGTGATATTCACGATGATGATTTACAAAAGTTAACGCAAATCCCAATGATTCGTATTACGCGTTTCGATTCAGACAAAGCAGATGATGCTATTGCGAAGTTGGAAGCGGAAATGGAACGTATTAAACACGATTTAGCACATATTATAGATTTTGCAATTGCTTTCTTTACTACTTTAAAAGAAAAGTACGGGAAAGGTAAAGAACGCCAAACCGAATTAAGAAGTTTTGATACTATTGAAGCAACAAAAGTGGCTTTACGTAACACAAAACTATACGTAAATAGAGAAGAAGGTTTTTTAGGAACAGGTCTAAAGAAAGACGAATACCTTACGGATTGTTCAGATATTGATGATGTAATTGTTTTCCTTAGAGATGGTAGAATGGTAATTACCAGAGTCGACGATAAAAAGTTCATAGGTAAAGATATTATTCACATTGCTATTTTCGATAAAAACGATAAGCGGACTATTTATAATGTTATTTATCGCGACGGAAAATCAGGTGCTTCATTTGTAAAACGTTTCAATGTCTCTGGCGTTACAAGAGATAAGGAATACCATATTTCGCAAGAAAAACCAGGTTCCCAAATTTTATATTTTTCAGAAAATCCAAATGGTGAAGCTGAGGTTATTACTATTTTATTGCGCCAAGTAGGAAGTGTAAAGAAATTGAAATGGGATATGGATTTTTCCGAAATTTTAATAAAAGGAAGAGGTTCTAAAGGAAATACAGTTACTAAATATCCAATTAAGAAAATTGAGTTAAAAGAAAAAGGAATTTCTACACTTCGTCCACGTAAAATTTGGTTTGATGATACTGTTCAACGCTTGAATACAGATGCTAGAGGAGAACTTTTAGGTGAATTTAAACCAAATGATAGATTGTTAATCATTAATCAATCTGGAAAGTTAAAAACCATAATTCCTGAGCTTTCAACGCATTTTGATCAAGACATGATTGTTTTGGAAAAATGGAAACCAAGCAAACCTATTTCTGCTATTTATTTTGATGGCGAAAAAGAACGTTATTACGTTAAGCGTTTCTTGATTGAAAATGAAAACAAAGAGGAAATCTTTATTTCGGAACACGATAAGTCTCAATTAGAAATTGTTTCTACAGATTGGTTGCCTATGGCTGAGGTTGTTTTTGCCAAAGTAAAAGGAGATCAAAAAGAAACGATTCAAGTAAATTTAGATGAATTTATTGCTGTAAAAGGAATAAAAGCATTGGGTAACCAATTAACAAGTGATAAAGTTAAGCAAATTAACTTATTAGAATCTTTGCCGTTTGAAGAGCCAAAAGAACCAGAACCTGAAAAAATGGAAGTTACAGATGAAGAGTCTGTTTCAGAGGATATTCATACAGAGTTAGAAGAAGATGGTCAAATAGGACTGAGCTTTGAATAAAAAAAATCCCGCAATTGCGGGATTTTTTTTATTCAAAACGAATTGAATTACTTTTAAATGGTTCTGTTAAGAATTTTTCAACTGTAGAATTAAACAACTCTGGATTTTTTCGGGTGACTCCATGGACTTCACCAGGAAAAATAGATAGGTTTGCGTTTTGTATGTTTTTATAAATAAAAAAAGTATGCTCTTCTCTGATCACATCTCTATCGCAAGACATTACTAAAACAGGGACTTTAATTTTATGTAAATCTTCGGCAGTAATGTTTGGTTGAAATTCCATCATTCTATTTCGCTGGTATTCTATTGTCCAGTTTTGACTAATGTCTTTTTTGTGTAACATTTTTTCAGCATAAATTCGCTCTGCTTTAATTTCTGCAATTGTTTCAGGGTATAATGCAGTTGAATCAGGTTGCATATTGGCACCAAATGACACGATTTTTTTAATATGATTTGGATAATAAATTCCTAATAAAATTCCAATTATTCCGCCATCGCTTTTTCCTACAATATTTACTGAATCCAACTTCATTTTTTCAATAAAAACACTAATGTCTTTTGCTTGTTGAATGTAAGTTAATGAGTCTTTTCCAAGTTCAGATTTTCCTCTTCCTCTACAATCAATTGCGATAACTTTGAATTTTTTTTTAAATGATTCTATTTGTGGTTCCCAACCTTTTATACCTGTTCTATTTCCATGAATTAGAAGTAACGGTTCACCTTCTCCATAAATTTCATAATACAATTTAACATCATTTATTTTGATGTATTTACCAATTTCAGTATTTTTTCCATAAGGTATATCTGATTGACAAAAAGCAACGATACAGTTTAAAAATAGAATAATAGGAATTATGAACTTCATTTTTTAAGTTTTAAATCTATTTCTTTTTTCTCATTTTCATATTCAAAAATTCAACTGCTAATGAGAATGCAATTGCAAAATATAAATATCCTTTTGGAACAGCACCTACATGTTCTCCTACTAATTGCGCATTAGATAAATGCATACTTTCGGTAATTAACATAAATCCAATTAAGATTAAAAATGCTAATCCAAGTATTTGAATAGATGGATTCTTGTTTACGAAGTTCCCAACAGGAACCGCAAACAACATCATTATTCCAACAGAAATCACAACGGCAGTTATCATAATTGGTAACGCACCTTCCACACCATTTGTCATACCAACTGCAGTTAAAATACTATCTACAGAAAATATAATATCAATCATCAAAATTTGAATTAAAACACTTCCAAAAGTGGCAGAAGCACTCTTTGTTTTCATTTCAGTTTCTTCTTCATTTGGGTGATCTACTTTTTCATGAATTTCTTTAGTACTTTTATAAATTAGGAATAATCCACCTACTAAAAGAATTATCGCTTGACCCGTGAATTCTGCGCTAAAAAATCCCCAATCAATAGAGAAAAACGGAGCTTTCATTGCAATTAATAAAGTTATACCAAACAATAGTGCAATACGCATAAACATTGCAAGAAATAAACCTATTTGAGTTGCTTTTTTTCTTTTCTCTTCGGGTAACTTTCCCGTTACAATAGATATAAAAATAATATTATCTATACCTAAAACAATTTCAAGAAAAGTTAATGTTAAAAGGGCAATCCATGCATTTGGGTCTAAAAAAATTTCCATCGGTTTAAAAAAAATTATGAATTATAAGTTATGAGTTTTCTATTTTACAATTATCAATTATCAATTATCAATTATCAATTATCAATTATCAATTATCAATTATCAATTATCAATTATCAATTATCAATTATCAATTATCAATTATCAATTGACTTTGTAGCAATTCCTTTTTGCTTATTTGTTTCTCCTACATAGTTATACTCAAACGTATAAGAATCCTTAGTTGTAGATAATATTTTAATAGAAACTACTTTTTTTTCTATCATGTTTTTTGGTTTTGTATTCTTAATAACATATTCACAATCGTTTATCCACCTTACAGAAAAAGTATCTATAATGCCCTCAAAAGTTTCAATTTGAATAGAATCATTTCGCTCAAATGTTGAAGTTATGGTTTCTTCATTTAAAGTGATTTCAGATGCAAATTTTCCGGTTTTAAAATCAGTACAATTACGTTCTTGGTTATAGCAAGAAGTCATTAGAAAAAAGGTAAAGGGTAAAAGGTAAAGAGTAATAGGTTTTTTGCTAAATTTCATTTTCATTTTTGTTGTTGAAATTGACATTGATTTTTGCAATTGAGATTCTTATTGTAATTTCTTTAATTCATCATCGGTGAAATGCTTATTTGTTTTTTCTTTCGAAAATTTGTCAGCATTGTATTCATTAGACTTATTTTTAGGAATAGTTAAACTATTCCATTCTGTTTTCTTGAGCATTTTAGCATAAAATACAATCTGTCCTATATGATAAGGATAGTGTGCAAGCTGTCTATTTAAGGCATCAAGAACAGTTTGCCCTTCGTTTCTAATGTAAATTATTTGCGAAAGTTGTTCTGATTGTAAAGAGTTTATAGCATTAAAAAAGCATTCCCATCCTTTGTTCCAATTTGCAAGAAGTTCCTCTTTGGCTATGATAGGATTTTCAAACTCTGCATCTCGTTTGCGCCATTCTTTTTCTCCATCAGAAGTTAGAAAATTAGTCCAACGGGATAGCATGTTTCCAACCATATGATTCATAATAGTTGCAATAGAATTGGTGTCTTCATTTACAGAAATGAAAAGTTGTTCCGTTTCTAACTGATCAATAGCTTTTTCAGCAACTGTTTTATAATACAACATTTGCTTTTTTATACTTTCTAAATAAATACTACTTATCTCCATCAAACATGCTTTTCATTATTAGACTTATTCCTTTAAAAATGCAAAAAATTGCTGTTGCACAAAGCAAAATGCCTAATCCTAAGATAAAAGGATATAAGTTGTGTTCTTGGTTTTTAAATGAACTGTTTATAACAACAGGTCCAATAAATAATAGAGGTAAAGCACCAGATAAAAACTGGATACCTTTTAATAATATTTTTCTATTAGTTGGCATTAAAAAGTAATATTAAATCCTATTCCGTTTTGGTTGTTAATTAAGTTTACGTCAAAATTATAACCTAATTTTTTTTCAGTTCCTCTAACACCTTCATTGTATACTTCGATACTTTCAGCTCTAATTCTATTTTTTCCAGACATGATTGGAAAGGAAATAGCAACAAATGCTACACCTGTATATGTTAAGGAAGAAGGATATTTTTCATTTGAAACAGCTCCTTTTACAGCATCTGCAATACATAGACCAATTCCACTACCAATAAGTAATCCTCCCCAAGTTTCTTTTTTATTTGCTTTTTTATATAAGTTTGAAGCTTTTAAATTTGTTTCTAATATATTTTTCATTTCATGTCTGTAAACATGAACCCCATCTATATAATATTTTTTGTTTTCTGTTTTTATTTCTTGAGAAAAAAGTAAGCTAGTTAATAATAAGCTTATTGTTAAAAGTAAAGTTTTCATAATAATATAGGTTAGTTGTTATAATTTATAATAGCATTTCGTACACTTCCAAATTTAGCTAATAATTCACCAGCTTTTTCATAAGTAACAGGAATTTCTTCCATAATCATTTTAATACCTCGGTCTACAAGCTTGTTGTTACTCAACTGCATATCTACCATCTTGTTCCCTTTTACTTTTCCAAGTTGAATCATGGCTGCCGTGGAAAGCATGTTTAGAACTAATTTTTGAGCAGTTCCTGCCTTCATTCTACTACTTCCAGTAACAAATTCAGGGCCTACAACTACTTCAATAGGGAATTTAGAAACTTTTGACAAAGGACTCCCTTCGTTACAAGTAATACAACCTGTAACAATACCATTTTCGTTACATTTTTCTAAACCACTAATTACATAAGGAGTTGTTCCTGAAGCGGCAATACCTACAACAACATCTTTATTTGTAATTAAACAGGCCTCTAAATCTAACCAAGCTTGTTCGGTATTATCTTCTGCATTTTCAACAGCTCTACGAATAGCTTCGTCTCCACCAGCAATTAATCCAATTACGGTATCAAATGAAACACCAAATGTTGGTGGACATTCAGAAGCATCGACAACACCTAATCTTCCCGATGTACCTGCGCCAATATAAAAAAGTCGTCCACCTTGTTTCATGTTAGCAACTATTTGTGTTACTAATTTTTCTATTTGGGATAACGCTTTTTCAACTGCTAAAGGAACGGTTTTGTCTTCGTTATTTATATTTTGTAATAAATCGCTAACCGACATTTTTTCTAAATGTTGGTATTTTGAAGATTGTTCGGTTGTTTTTGTAAAGCTCATTGTTTGTAGTTACAAAGTTGTAAAGTACCAAAGTTACAAAGTTAAATGCATTCGTTTGTAAGATTTTGTAAATTATTTTTTGTCGAAAAAGACTTAGTAACTTAGTTACTTTGTTTAGTCTACATAAAGTAAGCCATTACAATTCCTAAAACGATAACGGTTAATTTAGCCAAGTTAAATTTATGTCCTTCACTACTTTCAAAAATAATGGTAGACGAAATATGGAATAAAATACCAATTACAAGCCCTGAAATTTGTGCGTAATATTCTTTTAAAAATGGTAAGCTTTCTGATAAAACAGTTCCTAAAGGTGTCATGAATGCAAAAACCATCATGAAAAAGAATATGGCTTTTTTGTTTAACATTGCATTACTAAAAAAAGTAGTTAAAATAATGGCAATAGGGAAGTGGTGTATAGCAATTCCATACGCTAAATGATTATGATTACTAATTGGCATTCCTTCTAATAATGCGTGTAAACACAAACTAAAAAATAACAACCACGGAATAGTTTCCATTTTATCATGACCATGTACATGACCATGTTCTGCACCTTTAGAGAAATATTCTAAAATGATTTGGAACACAATTCCAATCATAATATAAATTCCAATTGCGCTTGAGTGATTATGGTGGTGTTCATTTGCATGATGCAAATCAGCTTCATATACTTCGGGTAATAAATGCATTACCGTAAGGGATAATAAAAAAGCACCACTAAAAGCTAATAATAATTTTAAATTCTTTTTGCTTTTTGGGCGAAAGAAAACAGCAATAACGTAACCTATAATTACGGAAAATAAAGGAAGTATGTATACAGAATTGATCATTATTTAAAAATCATAATTAAACGTCCTGATTGATTTTTATAGAAAGTTTTCAGTTTATAATCCCCAAAAACATCTAAAAGGTATATTCCAGCTTCTTCCATCATTGCTTCGAAATCTGCTAAACGAAGTGCTTGTACTTTTTCAGTAAAATGAAACTTTTCACCTTTGTCTTCAAAATCTATTTCTTTAAAAATATGATTGTCTTTTACGTAACGTTTAATGTGAAAGTCAATTCCATCGACAGTTTTAATTTCAGAAGGAATTAAATTAGCAATTACATAATCTACATTCATAAAATCAATAACTGCAAAACCATATTCGGTTAAACTTTCTTTAATGGAAATTAATGTTTTTAAATTATCAGCATCACTTTCAAAGTAGCCAAAACTAGTAAATAAGTTAAAAATTGCATCGTATTTTTCTTCAAAAGAATCACGCATATCGTGCACTTTGAATTGTAAAGTTTCATTAGATGATTTTGCAGCTTCCGCAATACTATTTGCAGATAAATCAGAACCAGTAACATCAAATCCTAACGAGTTTAAATAGATAGAATGACGTCCTTTTCCACAGGCTAAATCTAATATTTTAGCTTCTTCTGGCAGATTTAAATAATGTGTAAGATTATCCATGAACTGCTGCGCTTCATCATCATTTCTATCTTTGTATAAAATATGGTAATAATCTGTATCAAACCATGATGCAAACCAGTTTTCGGATTTTTGATTACCGCTTGCTAATTTTTGATTATCGATTTCTGACATTATTTCTTTTTTCATTTCATTCAAGTGGCAAATTTAGTGTATTTTTGCACTTTAATTCCAATTTTAGCCTTTTAGATTTTGGTTTTAAGAATATTTTATACGGTTGCAATTATTTTTTTGCAATTGAAATTGAACTTTGAAGATGGAAAATTTTAAAATGGTTGCCAAAACCTTATTTGGTTTTGAAGAATTATTAGTAAAAGAACTAACACAATTAGGCGCTCAAAAAGTTGAAGCAGGAGTTCGTGTGGTTACTTTTGAAGGAGATAAAGGTTTTATGTACAAAGCAAATTTAGGTTTGCGTACGGCTTTAAAAATATTAAAACCTATAAAAACATTTAAAGCAGTTAATGATATTGCACTATATAAAGGAGTTATTTCTATAGATTGGTCGGAATTTATGACAGAACACCAATCGTTTTTAGTAGAAACAACTTTGCATTCTGATCATTTTAACCATAGTCAATATGTAGCTTTAAAATCTAAAGATGCAATTGTAGATCAATTTAGAGATAAAACAGGTAAACGACCAAGTATTGATAAAGACTTCCCAGATGTTCGTATTCACGTACACATTGATAGAGACCAAGTTACTGTTTCATTAGATTCTTCAGGAGAATCCTTACATCGTCGTGGTTATAAAACAGCAACAAATATTGCTCCAATTAATGAAGTTTTAGCAGCAGGAATGTTATTGCTTACTGGTTGGGACGGAACTTCACATTTTATTGACCCAATGTGTGGAAGTGGAACTATTTTAGCAGAAGCAGCAATGATTGCTTGTAATATTCCAGCAAATATAAATAGAAAAGAATTTGCTTTTGAAAAATGGAAAGATTGGGATAGCCAATTGTTTGACAATATTTTAGAATCATTATTAAAGAAAACAAGAGAATTCCATTATTCTATTAAAGGTTACGATAAAGCACCAAGTGCTGTTTTAAAAGCAAAAGACAATATTGAAAATGCAAATTTAACAGAATATATAACTATTTCTCAGGCTAATTTTTTTGAAACTGAAAAAGAAACAGACGGACCTTTACAAATGGTTTTCAATCCGCCTTATGGAGAACGTTTAGATATTGATATGGAACGTTTTTATAGAGAAATTGGCGATACTATGAAACAAGGATACTCTAACACAAATGCTTGGTTTATTACTGCAAATTTAGATGCATTGAAGTTTGTAGGATTACGTCCTTCTCGAAAAATTAAACTTTTCAATGGTAAGTTAGAAGCACGTTTTGTAAAATACGAAATGTATGCTGGTAGCAAGAAAGGAAAGTATATGAATAATGATGAAGAATAGATTTAAACCATCTTTTTAACCTTTTAATTATAGAAATAATGAGCAAAAAAACAAAAGCATTTATTTATAACTTTTTAGCATTCACAGTTTTTTATATACCGGCAATGTTTCTAATACAATTGTTTACAAACTTAGAAGGTTTTATGATATCTATGACAGCTTTTGTTGTTTCTTTAGCATTAAGCCCAAAATTTCAGTATTTTAAAAGCTCTGATGGCGAAAAAATATTTATGAAATGGTTGTTTGTTAAAGGTGTTAAAGAAGTGAAGTAGGAGCTTAATTGAAGAAAAGTAATTTATTTTTTTTGGTTTTTTGATAATAATAATAATAATAATAATAATAATAATAATATAAAACAACTTAACCATAAATAATAACCTGTTTCAAAACTTTTAATATTATATAAACCACCACCTTCATTTTTTAAAATTGTTTTCCAAAAACGAAAATTGATTACTAAAATTAAACCAATTGTTAAAGTAATAATTCCTGCTTTTTTATCTTTTAAGAAAAAAAATAGAGAAAAGAATAATAGTGGGTTAGCAATCCAAATTAGTGTTTCAAAAAATCCTCCACCAATGAATGCAATAGGGCCAATTAAAAATAAATCTAATGCACTTAATGCTTTGGTCGAAAATTCATAGTTTTCATATATTTCAACTCTCACAGCATCTAATGTTAGTGAAAGAATAAAAATTATAATTACAATTGATAAAGTAAATAATTTAGAACTATTATTCATTACTTCTTTTTATAAAGCGGAATCATATAACTCAACGTATAATTAAAACCTGCTCCAAATTTACCATCATACGTTCTATTATACCCAGGAATGTATAAATTATCAAAGTTGTCTGGTTTTTTGTCAGAAACTATGTAATTCAATCTTATCGAAAAACCTACATAAAAGTTATTTATAACTTTTGCTTTTAAGCCGCCTACAACTTCAATCCAGCTTGCATTTAATCCACTAAATTTTTCGCCAGTAGTAATTGTGTTTTCCCCATAATAATTTGTAGAATCGTAAATTGTATACGAATTCAAAGTGTGGTTAAAGCTACTTACGCTATAGCGCATTCCTACATACAACATGTTTTCCATGTCTAACCAGTTTTCGTAAGCATTATAGTCAAAACCAACTTTAAAATACGTTCCTTTTGTAGTAAAGTTAAAACGATCGTCGTCTACTGTTTTATCTTCATTACCTAATTCTCCAGCAATATAGAATTTTTTAGAAATTCTATAATCTCCTACAACTTCTAAACCTTTATAATCTTTATCGTAGAACGATTTGGTTAATCTATGTAAATCTAATCCGACACGTAAACCGTATCGTTGTGCAACTTTAGTTGTGTCTTTTACTTGTGCATTTCCAACAATTGAAAACAAAACAAAAAGTAGACTAAAAGTATATTTTAATATGTATTTCATTTTCGTTTGCAATTATTGGTTGTTCAATAGTTATGTTTTGTATCCAATTATTCGAATCTGTTGTTAAAACAGCTCCGATAGTTGCATCAAGCGTAAAGTTGGTTTTGTAACCACAAGCTCTTGATACATAAATAACTTGGCGTGAATAATTAAATATAATTTCATCTAAATTATCATTAGTAGCATCTTCATCACTTCCATTTTGAATAAACTGAAGAATTGTAGAGTCGTCTGTTGTTTTCAGGGGTAAAATAGCTTTACTCACTCCGCTAAAACCAAATCCTTGTGTAAACCCAGGTGCAACAACCCCTAAACTTGTAACATTTTTTAAAACGGTAGGGTTTGCAAAATCATAAAACTCAATTACAACACGAGGTGTTGTAGGAGTAGTTTCTGCACAAATATCGTCTTTCTCACAGTTCCATAAAGAAAAAGCAATTATAACAACTGAAATTATAATGAT
>Ga0208305_10000077_pt1 | contig 54772 bp, 46 predicted proteins | sample ColrivemetaGS741_FD_187605 | JGI IMG/M metagenome (GOLD analysis project Ga0208305, IMG submission 187605) | Estuarine microbial communities from the Columbia River estuary - Flood tide ETM metaG S.741 (SPAdes) (version 2) | ecosystem: Environmental > Aquatic > Marine > Intertidal zone >... | reverse complement strand
CCCGCCCTTTGGCACAAAGAACATCAACGCATTGGTTGCCGCGACGATGACGAGGGCCAAGGCAAGGGCGCGGTGTTTTTCGATCCGCTTGGCGAGCCAAACCCAACCGGGCACAACAAGCAGCGCGGCGACGAAATAGAGGAAGTATATGACGCCTATATTGGGGACGCCCACAACATCGCGCGCAAAAAACACGGTGATCGTCTGACGGAAAACTTCGCCCACCGTTGCAACAAGCACCAACAAAGTTACCTGCAAGAAAGCCCGGTTGGAGCCAAGCATTTTCATCGCCTTGGTTATGTTGAACGGGGCTTTGCGGATTGGAGCTTCGGGCTCTGGAACGAAAAAGAAGGCAAGCGCCGCACATAGCGGCAGCAAAGCTATGATAACGACGCTTAACGCCGACATCACATCTGCGCTGGTCGTTCCAGGCTGCATTTGTACATAAGCAGGGATAAGTGTCGATGTGATCAGGCCGGCGATGCTGAAGGCCTGTGAAACCGAACTTATTCGGGTTCGGACGTGATAGTCTTCGGAAAGCTCGGCTGCCCAGGCATGATAGGGTAGCAATAGCATCGTGTAGCCTAGATAAACAAGCGCGACAGCTGCAAGGAAATAGACGATATCAATACCCGGCGAGGGCCGGAATAGCAGGTAGACCCCTGCCATCATTGTCAATGATCCAAAAATCAGCCACACCCGTCTGCGACCGATTTTGGGACGCCAGCGATCGGAAATAATTCCTATAATCGGATCGGTAATGAAATCGGATAGGCGAGCTAGGATTAACGAAATCCCGATGAGCTGCAGAGCCAATTGCATCTGTCCAGAATAGAGCGGAGCCAGATAGATTGCGATCGGTAGCCCGATCATTCCAAGGGGCAATTGCACGGACCCAAAGGCAAGAATTCGCCACAAGCCTATCTGTTGCTCTTCACGACCGGATGCTGATGCCACTTATGCCCCCTTCCAAATTCGACTTTGTAAACCGTTTCTTGAACAATTTGTGCGATCGCTCCCCTTGAAATCCGATGATGTATCGGGCCCCATCATAGAGGAAAAATCGAATGGCCGCCGTCAAGCACCAGCGCTTGACCGGTCATGAAATTGCTTTGCTTGGATGCAAGGTAAACCGCGATACCTTCCATGTCTGACAATTGCCCAATCTTACCGGACGCTGCCCGGCGGCGACACCCGTCTTGAAAGGCTTTGGGCGTATTCAGCGACATTTCGGTCTCGATGAACCCGGGCAGGATTGCGTTAACTTGGATACCGCTGCGTCCCAGTTCGATTGCAAGTGAACGGACCAGCCCAGTCACGGCCGATTTGGTCAGGCAGTAGCCAGCGGAATTGGGTAGTCCAAGGAGTGCCGCCACCGAAGACGTGACAATCAACTTGCCCCCCGCTTTGCGGTTTTGCCAGTGACGCGTTGCAAGCTGAAACGTGTCGATCACGCTAAGGATATTGAGCTCGTTCGTGTCGAGCCAGGCTTGCCGATCCATATCGGCGAACGAGCCTCTAGCGCCCGCGCCACCTGCGTTGGCAAAACAGCTGTCGATTTTTCCGAAAGCATTAATGGTGCGATCAAATGCCGCAGCGGTAGACGCCGGGTCAGTCACGTCAGCTTCGAAGCTTTGGGCGTGGCCACCCATCGCAACCAGTTCAGCAACCGCCTCAGCATTCTTGGCTTCATTTCGTCCCCACACTGCGATTTGCGCACCTGCCTTGGCTAGGCCTTTTGCCATAGCAAGGCCAAGTCCTCCATTGCCGCCCGTTACCAATGCGACGTGGCCGTTAAGATCGAAAAGATTGTGCATATTGTTCATTTACCTGCCGATTTGTGATGAAGTTCCAACCCACGCGCCCAACGACGCTGAAATCCACGCCAGTAACCTGGCTGGTCCTTGCCCGCTGTGACGCCGCCCCATGTCTGACCAAAACTGCTGGGCCACTTACCTTGGTTTGCGAATGGTGTGGGTACTTCGAGATATATACTTTTACTTTCTTCGGCCTTCAATTCAAGGTCAAGGAATGCTCCGATGAAATGCGCGTTTATCATTTCAATCCGTTCCTTGCGCCACACAGGGTCGGTAAGGAACTCAATCGTTGGAAAGTCAGCATCTGATGGGATTGTCACAGGATTTCCTGCAATGTTATGCGCGGCCTCGCGATAGACGAGAAGGTAACGGTCAGTGCCTTGCGCCGCATTGAAAAGCCGTTTCACCCCGCGCTCGTAATCAACAACATCGTCTTGATCGCCCGCCACAACGAGCAGCGGCATTCGCAGGCTGGCAAGCGCAGAATCTTGCCAGACCGCTGCGCCGGGCTGTCCACCCCAAGGGGCAAGTGCTACCACAGCCTTGATTTTCGATGCCAGGGCGGGGTCCGGAATAGGGAGTTGCGCACGCATAGCTGGCGATAACTGGGCAAAGGCCGGGGCCGCCGGATCAAGTGCCGCGCCGGCTGTGGTCAAGCTGCCATAACCGCCCATGGAGAAACCGAGGAGACCGATTGCATTCGGATTAATATTTTCGGCGATCTGTGGCGCCAGTTTTGCACCGAGGACCGCATTCAGCACCGCCCGTTGGTCCAGTGTCCTGTTAATTAGAACCCCAGCGAACGAAGCTGCAAATGAAGCAATATCAGTAAAAGGCTGATCCCGGTGATCGATTGAGGCAACCACATAGCCCCTTGATGCGAGCGTTTCTCCGAGGCGGCTCATATGTTCCGACCAGCCGCCATAGCCGTGAGACATTATAACCAATGGGAAGGTCTGCCCAGCGATAGGCTTGGCGTCAGCTACGGCTAGGCCGGTTTCTGCAATTTGGAGTGGCTTTTGGCCAGGCAATGCACGACGGTGATTATAAACCGCTCGGCCAGAAGAGCTACTAGGAACCGCAGGATACCAGAAGCGGACACCTATTGTGCGATCACCCGACGCAAGATGATCCATCCGCGTGCCGATGCCAAAAGCACCAAACATTGCCAGTTCAGGCATTTCGGCCGAGTGGCCTGATGCTTGCTCTATCTGTTGAACTTGCCCTTGCGCCGTACCGGAAGAAGTCGCTGCTATTAAGGTTGCAAGGGCTATGATCAGTCGCGGCATGATTGAGGTGGTCCCGTTACTGCTTAGTCGGAGCGGCAGGCGAAGGGGTTACCTTCGCCTGCCCTGGCGGGAGGGGTGCCAGTCGATCGATCGGCCTACTTACTGGAAGCCGACGCGAAGGCTTAGGCCGAAGGTCCGCGGATCCAATAGGAAAGCACTACGGAAACTGCCTACCAATTCGGAGTTCACTTCCAGCCAAGTGATGCTGTCCTTATTTGCCAGATTCTTGACAAAAGCAGTTACGCTCCAATCCTTCTTGCTGTTAGCAATCTGGACCGAAGCATCGAGTTGGCTCCAACTGCCAACACGGTCTGCCGGTACGTTGAATTCACGCGAGTGAAAGCCGGACTGCGAATAGAAATCGATGCGCGGGCGAACGGCCCAGTCCTCCCCTGCATCAACCGTGTATTCCGCAGCCAACTTCAGCGTACGGCGCGGCGCATTCGGAAGCTGATTACCTTGGAGCTGGAACAGTGCCTTGCCACGAGACGGGTCAGACGAACGGAAATCGCTGCGAACCGTTGCGTTCAGTAGACCAAGATTGGCCTCAAGGCGCAGCGGCTCGATCGGAGTATAGACCAACTCCGCTTCTAAACCTCTCACTCGCGACTTGGGAATGTTGGTGTTCGCCACAGCTGTTCCTACAAGGTTGCCTACGATCAGGTTGGAGTATTCGTAATTGAACAAGGCCAGGTTCAATCGGCCCTTGCCATCCATGAACGTATTCTTTGCGCCAAGTTCATAGGCATCGATCGCTTCTGATTCAAAAACCGGAATAGTGTTATTGCCCGGGTTGAACCCACCGGATTTAAACCCACGTGAGAAAGACAGATAAATGTTGGTATCTTCCGTAAATGAAACCGTTGGCTTCCAGTTTAGAACCGCGCGCCCTGTTAACTTGTCAAAGTCCGCATCGCCAATGAAATAGGGGCTTAATGCAAAAAGGCCAGAAGCGGTTTCGATATGCTTTTTATCGTGAGTGTAGCGCAGTCCACCGGTAAGCTTGAGGTTCTCTGCAAGATCGACATAGGCTTCACCGAAAACGGCATAAGATTCAACCTGCCCTAAACGCGTGCTGAACTTTGATACAGCGCCGGACAATCGGTTTGCTGGGGTCCAGGTGTCGACGTAACCGGAACCTCGCGAGTTCAGATAAAAGCCACCCAAGATGAAATTAAAGCTCCCATCTAAACGCGAAGCAAGGCGCAGCTCTTGGCTAAACTGCTTTTGCGTGCCGCCGCCAGTCTGCGACGTGCGATATTCAGTCGTGGTTACCGGACGGCCTGACAACAAGTAGGTCATCACGCCGTTGCCATTACCGGCATCAGGTATCACGTGGGTCCCGAACGTGCCGGGGTTAAAGGCATTCGGCCGATACCCCTGATCGAAATCACGCTCGCTTGAGTTGTTGCCGTCACGCAGACCCGTCACCGCCGTGAGCGTAAGGCCTCCTAACTCTTGATTAATCTCCAGGGTCGCTAGGAAGTCCTCTGCCTTCTGGAACGGCTTAACGTCGATCACAACTTCGCGAAGGCTGGTCGGATTTGCCGAAAAAGTGTCAGGTCGAACTCGCCCTCCGAGAAAGATACTGTCGATTGTGAAGTTGGTCGTCGGGAACGACGCTGAAACTGAATTGGGAGAGCAGCCAAAAGCTGAATCAGGTGTGCAGAGCGACTTAGCAGCGTTCTGGCGATCTGAATCTTCCTTAAAATATGTTAGCGTAAGGTCGACCGTTGTGGAGCTCGAAGGCTCAAAGCGCGTACTAGAACGCAAGGTGAACTGGTTGCGGCCATCAACCATCGAACCATCGAGTAGGTTTTTTGTATAGCCATCCCGGTTGATGTAATTAGCTGCGAAGCGCTGAGATAGGCCATTAGCCAAGGGAATGTTAATTGCCGCATTAGTTCTTATGCCACGCGGGTTTTCACCCTGGACCTCAAGATACCCTTCAAAGCGGTCAGTCGGTCGACGCGTTACAAAGTTGATGGCGCCGCCAGTTGTGTTCCGACCGAACAAGGTGCCCTGCGGTCCGCGCAAAACCTCGATACGCTCCATGTCAAAGAATTCGCCGAAACTGCTACCCGACTGCAGGAACACGCCGTTTACCAGAACGCCGATGTTGGTGTCTCCCGTTCCGCCGTATGACGCGGAGCCGACGCCGCGGATAGTGATGTTGCGGTTAGCTGACAGCGTCACATTGGGTGCGTTGAACTGAAGATCTTTGCTGTCCTCTACGCGCGCCGCTTCGAGTGCTGCCGCATTTAGTGCAGTTATTGCGATCGGGACATCCTGGACATTTTCCGCTTTCTTTTGCGCCGTGACAACAATTGTATCGCGATCGTTGGCGGAATCATTGTTTTCGGCCTGCGCGAAAGCCGGCGCTGCGAAGGCAACCGACGCGATAGCCACAGCAGATGCGCCCATTAACTGAAACTTGATTTTTGACATGTTTTCCTCCCTTTGCTGTTGACTATATGTGCAATACAAATGGATGATTAGTCAATAGTGAAGATATAACAGCATTTTTCCGCGGAAAATTGTCACTTAATCATGCTAAAACACGACATTATTAATTATATTATCAATAACAATGCCAGTCTGACGATTGCCTCAAAGATGTAATTTAGCTGTCCGCGATGGCACTTGCGCAGCTAATGAAGCGGCGAATCGACCCTTGTCGATCCGATAGGATTCAAACACTTTGCTCATTAGGAGTTTGGGCGGACGCATTAGATAGGCAGCAGACAGGCGCCGGCAGACGGCCTAGCTACGATGCCCAGCTGAGGACGCATGCCCTTTGCATGCCAGAATGCGCCTAGTGCTCGCTTAACCGCGTCCATCTTGTTGAATGGAAGAACCGCAACGACGCATCCGCCGAAGCCGCCACCCGTCATCCTCGCACCGCCTTCGTTACCTATGGCTAAGTTGAGATAATCGACAAGCGCATCAACCGCTGGCACACTGACTTCGAAGTCGTTCTTGAGAGAGTGATGCGAGGCGCGCATTGCATTACCAAGAGCAACCAAGTCACCTTGCGCGATTGCGCGCGCTGCATCGACGGTTCGCACATTTTCCGTCACAACATGGCGCGCGCGACGGTAGACTTTGTCGTCGAGTTCAGAGCGTTTTGCTTCCAGTCGCTGCGGATCGAGATCGCGCAGCGCTGAAACGCCAAAATGCGCTGCCGCGCTGGCGCATTGGGCCCGTCGCTCGTTGTACGCACTCTCAGCCAGTTCTCGCACGACGCCTGATTGCACAATCAGGATGCGTGCATCTGCGGGGAAGTACACTGGCTCAACCGCAAGCGAACGGCAATCGAGGAGCAAAGCGCTGTCCTGCTGCCCAAATGCGGAAGCGATTTGGTCCATCAAGCCACAAGCGCATCCAACGAAATGATGCTCGGCCCATTGTGCTACCTTGGCCAAAGCGCGGCGGTCTGGTGTTTGCTCGCCAGCTAATGCAGTGAGCCCCAAGCCCAATGCGACACCAAGTGAGGCGGAAGAAGAAAGGCCTGTTCCTTGAGGAACATTTCCCGAAATAGCGAGGTACGCGCCTCCAACTGGTAGTCCGAACTTCAGCAATCCTGCGGTTGCGCCACGCAAATGGTTTTGCCAGTGTCCAGCCGACATTGGAACAATTGGGGCATCAATCGCGAACTCACACTTCTCTTCCTGAAGGTCGACTGCGTGAGCAGCAATCAGGTTATCAGCCCGCGGCGCTAAGGCGACTACAGTGCCGTACTCCAGTGCACAGGGCAGCGCGAAGCCATCGTTATAATCCGTATGATCTCCGATCAGATTAACCCGACCCGGCGCGAATGCAACGACTGTTGGCTCGCGGTCATAAGCTTGTCGAAATGTCTGTATAGTATGTTGAGTTAGTGCTTCGAGGGGGGTCATTGGGCAGCCCTCAGGCTGTAATGTGTTGGCGATACAAGGCGAAGTCGTTCTGCTGCCTGTTCAGGGGTCAGATCGCGTTGCGCTTCGGCGAGCATTTCATAGCCAACCATGAATTTTCGGACTGTCGCCGATCGCAGCAAGGGCGGATAGAAATGGGCATGCAGAATCCAGTGACTGTGATCTCCTGGGAGATAAGGGGCGCCATGCCAGCCCATCGAATAGGGAAATGGGCAACCAAACAGATTGTCATACCGGGCCGTTAGCTCGCGCAGGACATCGGCTAGTCCGTCGCGCTGGCCAGCGTTCAGATGCTCTATGCGCTGCACCGAGAACCGCGGCATCAATAGGGTTTCGAATGGCCACACCGCCCACCACGGTACGATCACAAGCCAGTCTGGCGTTTCGATCACCACACGCGGCCCGCCCGCTTCCTGAGCGGCCACTTCCGTCAGCAAGCTATGTCCGGTTTCGGCAAGGTAGGCGCGCTGTCGCACGTCCTCAATTGCAGGCTCATCAGGAACATGGCTGCTAGCCCATAGCTGGCCATGAGGGTGCGGATTGGAACAGCCCATCGCGGCGCCTTTGTTCTCGAATAGCTGGACCCAGGTGTATTGAGTGCCCAGCTCGCTTGATTGCGCTGCCCAGCAATCAATCACGGAGCGGACCTGCTCCTTTGAAAGCTGCGGCAAAGTCAGCGAATGATTGGGAGAGAAGCAAATTACGCGGCATTCTCCGCTGACGACTTCGGCACGAAACAGGTCTTGCGCCTCGATGTCTGCATTGCTTCCGAGGAGTAACGCCGGAAAATCATTTTGGAATGCCCATGGGCCTTCATAATTCGGATTGGTTGCACCATTCGCCCGTTTGTTGCCAGGGCAGAGATAGCAATTCGCATCATGCACCTGTAGGTCTGGCGCGGCCTGTGGTTCTATCTGGCCAAGCCAGGGACGCTGTGTTCGGTGGGGTGATACCAGGACCCAACGGCCTGTCAGGGGGTTTTGGCGGCGATGCACCAGATCTGAAAAATCCATTAGTTTACACCCTAATCATGATCAAATTGCCGGCAGTTTCACCGGCCATAATGCGAGGCCATCTAGTCTTATTGACGAATTATGCAATATCTTCGCTGACGGATTGAGGCATAGGTCCGCCTCTGGAGAAGATTTGGCGATACTGAACCCCGCGTTTCCTCGCTAACCAACAAATTGGCGGCAATGGGGGTGTACGCTTTCGCGCTCGCTCTCGCCGAAGAAAATTCTGTACAACATGTTTTCTGTGTCAGGGCCCTACCTGTAAATAGATTCACCATTATAAGTGGTCAGTCCACTCCTGGATAGCTTTGCGGAAGTACGTTTGAAACTAACCCATATTAGGCTGTGGACCCATAAACAGGATTCCCAAAACGGCGTAAGTTTAATTCAATGGTTTCTGGAGGGGGCCTTTGGATGAGCCGATATGAGATGACCGAGTTTGAGTGGCGGGTGATACAACTTCTTTTGCCAAACAAGCCTCGGGTCGCCTGACGCCCATTGGCTTAGAGGGCGCGGAGCGGTGGTTTTTAGAGGCTAAGTGAGGCGGGGTGGTTGATGCCAAGCTAAGGCACATCGAATTTACGCCTCGTCCACTCCATAGCCCTCGGGGTTGCGGGACTGCCAATTCCAACTCGACTGACAGATGTCATCAAGCGTGTGGCCCGACGTCCAACCAAGCGTGTCTCGCGCCTTATCGACGCGTGCGACGCTCGTGGCGATGTCACCCGCGCGCCGCTCTGAGACTTGATAGGGGATTGCGCGACTCGAGGCCCTCTCAAAGGCGTCCACGATTTGCAGAACGGAATATGCCGAGCCTGTGCCTATGTTGAATGCCTCACAGCCCTGATGCTTTGACGCGTATTCAATTGCCGCGAGGTGGGCGCGGGCAAGGTCGACAACGTGGATATAGTCGCGCTCGCCAGTCCCGTCGGCCGTCGCATAGTCATTTCCAAAGACGCTGAGGTGCGACCTGCGTCCGACTGCCACTTGGGCCACAAAAGGCATGAGGTTATTGGGTGTTCCGCGCGGATCCTCGCCGATGTCGCCTGAGGCGTGGGCGCCAACGGGGTTGAAATAGCGCAGCAAGGCCGCCGAACTTTGAGGTTTTGAGCGGCACCAGTCCCGGATGATTTCTTCGACCATAAGCTTTGTGCGGCCATAGGGATTAGTGGGGGCTAGTGGATGCTGTTCGTCGTAAGGGAGATACTGCGGCTCGCCGTAGACCGTGGCAGACGAAGAAAACACAATCCTCGTGCATCCCGCCTGATCCATAGCTGCGAGTAGGCGCAGCGAGCCCACCACATTATTGTCGTAATAGTCGATTGGGATCTCACTTGATTCGCCCACCGCCTTCAGGCCCGCAAAATGTATGACGGCGTCGGGCTGGAATTCACATAGTGCCCGCGTCAGCGTGACTTGGTCTCGAATGTCGACCTCGCACTGCCTAAAGTCGGCATTGGCGAGGCGACGAACCCGGTCTAACGCCACAGGCGAACTGTTACGATAGTTGTCGCTCACGCAAACCTCGTGGCCGTCGCGCAGGAGCTCCAGCACGGTATGCGTGCCGATATAGCCGGCGCCACCAGTCACAAAAACTTTCAATTGCCTAACTCCGATCTCGGGCGCGCTCAATTACGGCGCGCGGGTCACTTGCCATATCTTCCCGCCCGAGTGCAACCGACACGCACGCCTCCTTCAATTTGACGAGGCAAAGACTTCTATATTATCTCAAACACAAATGACGCCGAAATGCTTTTACCTGGCGCGATAGATTGCATCGGCAAAGTGCAATCCGGCATATTTATGGCGTTGGTGATATGGCTGACCGGTTCCAGACAAATAAAATCTCCTCCTTTGGGAATGTAAAGAACCGATGCTCTGACATCGGCAGACAATCGGATTTGGTAACGCAGTTCTTGCCAACCGATTTTAGCCTTTCCAGTCCAATCGCTAAAAATATTATCAATATCTTGGTCGGCGATGACTTGAGGAATTGTAAAGTCATATCTACCGGCGACTGGCCTATTACCAATCGGAATTTTGCGAGCATCATTTTCCCAAATTGTTAATGCCGAGAATTGCACGACCGCAGACTTAGAAGCGAAAAACGGGTGAATACCTAATCCGCCGGGCATATTGACAGACCCCAGATTTGTCAGTGTCAAATCAATCGCCAATCGATCAGGTCCCAGTTCTATTTCCTGCTGTACGCGAAATGGCCAGGGCCATTTGTCAAGGTCATAGCTTTCCAGCAAAAGGACCGTCTTGTGACCGGCAGTCTCTGTAACTTCCCAGGGGCTCTGCCAACCAATACCGTGATGCGCATGGGGTTCCGGCGGCGCATTTAACGGCAATTGATAGGATTGGTTGGCCCAGCAGAAGCGCCCGTCTGCAATGCGATTGGAAAAGGGTACGAGTGGAAAACATCCCATATCGGTAGCCTGCAATCCCGATTTTCCTGCATCAAGAACGGTTCGGAACATGGATTGGCCATCATATTGCCAGCTCAGAATGCTACCACCGATGTCAGGCCTTAAAACGCACCTACTGAGTCCGTTGATCAGTTCAATCATGGCTTAACTTGTCCGATTCCTGGAGAGCAGCATATAGCTAGAGCACCGATGCCCCGCTTGAAGGATTACAGATTATGATACGAGCCTTACCCCCATCCGGTGTCTGATAGCTACTTTCGACCAGGGCCGTGACCTGTTCTAGAATCTCCAAGGGAACCAACGCAACAACGCAGCCGCCGAACCCGGCACCTGTCATCCGAACGCCGCCCTCAAGACCCAGAGAATTACTGATCATTTTGACCAGGCTATCAATGGGCGGCAAAGTGATTTCGAAATCATCCCGCATAGATCGATGAGATTGCTTCATTAACACGGAAAGTGTAGCAATATCATTGGTTGCCAAGGCGCCTGCTGCAGCCAGTGTTCTGGCATTTTCAGTAACAATATGGCGTGCCCTGCGATAAGTAATGTCGTCGAGATCACCGCGGTCCCGGACCAACCGATCGCTATCGATGTCGCGTAAGGCAGGAACACCGTAATGGGTCGCCGCCAGTTTGCACTGATTTCGGCGCTCGTTATAGGCGCTGTCTACCAACTCCCGTTCTATACCGGAATGGATTACCATCAACGCCAAATCGTCCGGAATGGTTACAAATCTGGTTTCAAGGGACCGGCAATCGAGCAACATCACAGTCCCAGATTGGCCGCGGGCAGAAACCAGTTGATCCATGATCCCGCAGGCGCAGCCGACAAAATCATTTTCCGATTGCTGCGCGATCAAGGCATAATCTGTCGCATCAATCCGGTGAAAACCATGATGTTCGGCCAACGCTTTGATCAATGCCACGCCCATCGAGGCGGAGGATGATAGTCCGGCGCCCCGCGGCACATCGCCGACGATTGCCAAATGGACCCCGCCAACCTGCCACCCGCGTGACATCATGCTAGCCACTACTCCGCGGACATGGTTCATCCACTCGGCTTTCTGGTGAACAAAGCCTACCGACGGATCAAAACTGTCGCTGGCGTTATCATAGTCCCCGGCAACAACCCTAACCCCGGTGCCTTCGCTGGCCCCGATGGCCACAATGGTTTCATAATCGATCGCGCATGGCAGCACGAAACCGTCGTTATAATCGGTGTGCTCGCCAATCAAATTGACACGACCGGGGGCTGCAACCAGCAGATCGGGTTCGCCGCCAAAAGCTTTGCGAAAGCTCGTCTTTGCCCGCTCGATCAGGATTTCACGTCTAGTCACGATAGTGGACATCGCTGACTGCCCGCAACATTTCGGCGGCGTGCTCGGGTGTTAGATCGCGCTGAGCCTCGGCCAGCATTTCATAGCCGACCATGAATTTCCGGACCGAGGCGGATCGCAGCAAGGGCGGGTAGAAATGGGCATGGAGTTGCCAGTGGCTGGTTTCCGCATTATCAAACGGAGCGCCATGCCAGCCCATCGAATAGGGAAAACTGCAACGAAAAAGATTGTCATAGCGGATGGTTAGTTCGCGGATAGTTGCCGCAAGACCGGTTTTCTGCTGCTCATCTAGTTCGGGCAATCTGGCAACGGGGAAACGAGGCAGCAGCAATGTTTCAAAAGGCCAGCTTGCCCAATAGGGCACAATGGCCAGCCAGTGGTCATTCACTACGGTCACACGCTCGCCGGCCTCTGCTTCCGCCTCTGCAAGCTCCAGCAATAGTTTCTGTTTTGTTTCCGAATAGTGTTTTTTCTGCATATTGTCTTCGGCCCGAACTTCATCGGGCACATGGTCGCTGGCCCAGATCTGGCCATGGGGGTGCGGGTTAGAGCAGCCCATCATAGAGCCCTTATTCTCGAATATCTGAACATTTGAATAGACCTGCCCGAGACGTCCAGTTTCACTGCACCAGGCGTCTATCACTTGCGAGATGCCGGCGAGCGGGAGTTGCGGCAGCGACTTGCCGTGATCCGGTGAGAAACACAGAACCTGACATTCACCGCGAACATCTTCTTGCTGGAAAAGCCCGGTCTCGCGTCGTGCGCCGTCAGATACTTTCAGCAGCGCGGGAAAATCATTGGGAAAAAGATGGACGCCAGCAAAGTTCGGGTTTTTCTCGCCGGTTACGCGCGTATTTCCCGGACACAGGTAGCAATCCGGGTCATGGGCGAGCGGGACCAGTTCGGGCTCCTGTTCCTCGCCCTGCCACGGCCGCAATATTCGGTGTGGTGATACCAGCACCCATTTATCTGCCAGCGGATTATAACGGCGATGCGGCCCTTCGCTCATGGTTCAATCCTCGGTAACAGCAGCCCGAAAGCCGACGAATCTTGACCGATTGCCGAGCATGAAATTGATCATCAGCGAGGCCAAGACCGACGTAACCAGCGTGACAACCATGAAATCGATATAGTGCATGGTGATAATGCCGGCTGGTTCAAGCTTGAACGTGAAGAGGCCATAAAGCGCCACACCCCAGATCACGCCGCCAATCGCCGCTGATGCGACCACGCCGCGGAACAGCAGCCCCACCACAAAAGCAGAAAGGATCGGCATCGAAACAAGACCGTTGAGCTGTTGCAGCAGGTTAATGATGCTCTCGGCATTCTGATAAAGCGGCACGAGAGTAATCGCGACTACGGTCAGCAATATCGAGATCGCAGCGGCGAGCTTCCAGTGATCGTTGACCTCGCCTATAAACTGCTCGTGAAAATCGACTGAGTAGAGCGCTACGGAGCTGTTGAGCACAGCACTGAACGTGGTGATGACAGCTGCGGCGACCATCGCTGCAAATGCCCCCGACAACCATCCTGGCAGAACCTGAGCAACCAGCATCCCATATGCAGCATCATTGACGTCGCCGAAAAGTTTGAACGCGACAATGCCCGGGATCACCACGATTGGGGGTACAATCAGAATGCGAATGGCTGCCGCAGCCATTACCCCCCTTTGCGCTTCCTTGACTGTGGGTGCAGCCATCGCCCGCTGGGTTATATTCTGGTTGGTCGACCAATAGAATATCTGGATAAAAATCATGCCAGTGAACAATGTGTGAAACGGTATCGGCGAGTCCGATGCTCCGATCATGGTCAACCGTTCAGCTGGAACTCCAGAAAGATCGAAATCAACCGCCGCTAACGCAAGAATGACGATCAGCATGGCTAAACCGAGAACGCCGATGCCAGAATATGTATCCATCACCGCAACGGCGCGTAACCCTCCTAATATTGCGTAAGCTGCCGAAATCACCCCAAGGATGATTGCAAAGTAAATGAGACTGATCTCGGTACTGAAGAGCGATTGCATGAACAGTCCCCCAGAATACAAAGCAGCGGGCAAATAAATCAAAACGTTGCCGAGCAGAAAGAGCGCCGAAATAAGCGTCCTGATACTCTTGCCGTGATAGCGCTTCTCAAGCAGCTCGGTCACCGTCGTGCAGTTGTTCCGGTAATAGATGGGGACGAACACATAAGCGAGAATAAGCAACCCGAAAAATCCGCATATTTCCCACCAGGCAAGCAACGCCATCTGGTTGCCATTCATACCAACCAACTGGTCTGTTGATAAGTTTGTGAGCGTGATGGACCCGGCTATAAAAAGCCAGCTGAGTCCGCCGCCTGCGAGAAACACGTCCTTACTGGAACCGTCATGGGCTTTCGACTGGCGAACCTTTAGCCACGTCGCGATGCCAATGAACGCTGTAATGGCAATACAGACTAAAATCTGCGTTCCGTTTGAAGTCGGAAAAACCTCTGGCATCTGCTCACTCCCCATTTGACGGCCAATGGATAGACCTTATTGACGCTTTATAAAATTGTATCTTAATGACCTGAAATGCAAGTTGTTTAGATTTGAACCCATAGCCCTGGCCAACGTAGGACCTTTGTATGACAGCGTCGATTAAAACCTATCGGTTGGACGGAACGAGCACCAGCATTGTCTTTGCCAGTGACGGGGACATGATTGACCTGATCTATTTTGGTCCGGCGCTTCCCGAAAAGGAGGATCTGACGGTACTGGCAGCCATCAGCCAATTTGGTAGCCATGAAAACCAACCCGAGAACGTGACAGTTGGCGGTCTGCTACCCGAGGTTCGAAACGGATTTTCGGGCAAACCTGCGTTAAAAATCCGGCAAGGCGTCACCTCCGTAGATACCTGTTTTGAATTACTCGATGTAACGTGCACCGAGGACAGGCTGGTTGCGACGTGGAAAGATTGCGTCTGCCAAGTGCAGGTGTCGGCAATTTGGCAAGCTTGCGATAGCGATGTCTTCAAATGTCATTATCGATTGTCAAACAAGGGGAACGAAGTAATATTTTTGGAAGCGGTGCCGTCGCTCGTTCTGCCTTTGCCAGCTCATTTTACTGAACTGACAAGTTTTCCGGGTCGATGGGCGCGCGAGATGCAGGCGACGAGGCACCAACTGGGACCAAGCATGATCGAGATGCGATCAAGCGGAGGGAAGCCAGGATTTGACCCTGGCAACTGGCTCATTTTCCATAGCAACATCGACAGCAGCATATTGGGTTGCCATCTCGCTTGGAACGGCGATCACATCGCGCTTGCTGCCAGAGATCGTGACGGACAAGCAACGGTTCATTTGGAAGCGACTCTTGATCGCAATGCCGCCGATCTTGTCCCTGGTGGCGCAATGACAACGCCAGTTAGCCTATTGTCCTTTGGCTTGAACGAAGATGAGTTCAGCCATAATTTTCACCAATATGTGCGGAAGGAAATACTGCCACTCCGTTCGGGATGGGGACCAAGAAAGGTCCATCTGAACAGTTGGGAGGCGTTGGGCTTCAAACTTTCGCAAGCGGCGTTGATCGAGCTTGCTAACGAGGCATCAGCACTTGGCGTGGAACGGTTCGTACTTGATGATGGCTGGTTCAAAGGACGACGAAACGACAAGTCGGGAATCGGAGACTGGGTAGTCGACCCAAACCTGTTTCCCACAGGCCTTGGGCCGCTCATCGATCATGTTCGAATGAAAGGCATGGACTTTGGCCTTTGGATCGAACCGGAAATGGTATCTCCCGACAGTGATCTTTATCGCATGCATCCCGACTGGTGCATCCATGATGGCTCAGAACGTCGCCCGACCGAACGAAACCAGCTGGTGCTCGATTTATCCCGGCGAGACGTGATGGAATATCTCTTCGCAGCCATAACTGATCTTCTCGCGAATAATAACATAGCGTATCTGAAATGGGATCATAACCGGCGGCAGTTTCCCTTGGGTGCTGGCCAAACCGAGGGCTATATTGAGCTGTTAAATGCAGTAACCAGCGCGCATCCCGACGTCGAAATCGAGCATTGCTCAAGCGGCGGTGGGCGTATTGATCTGCGAAGCCTTGCAATGGCGCATCGTGTCTGGCCAAGCGACAATAATGATCCAATAGAACGCCTTCGGATCAACCGGAGCTGGGCCCGTTTTCTGCCGCTAGAAATAATGGGAAATCATGTCGGACCTTCACCCAACCCGATTACCGGGCGCAGAACGGACATAGATTTTCGCGCTAAGGTCGCGTTGTTCGGTCATATGGGTGTGGAGGCAAATCCGGCAGACATGGATGCGCAAGAGAAAGCGGTTCTGGCCCAGCATATCGTTCTTTATAAAACTTGGCGCGAAATATTGCATTATGGCAAGCTTTATCACCTTATTCATGACGACAGCGAAATTTATGGCCAGATCGTCGTGTCCGACGGGAAGGCTATTGCCTTTGCAGCGCAAACCGGTTTCGCCGAAAATTTCAATGTTACGCCCTTGCGATTTAAAGCGTTGGACAGCGATGCGTTTTACCGGGTTAAGTTGCCCAAGCCCTGGCCTCCCAAAGCCAGCGCGTATCTTGCCAATCCGGGTATGTGGGAAAATGGTGTGGTTTTGAGCGGAACGGCGCTTTTGGAAAAGGGATTGTCCCTGCCGCTTACCCATCCCGAAACGGCGTGGATTATCACGTTCGAAAAGGAAGCCGTCACATGAGGTTGGGTTGCTGCTATTATCCCGAACATTGGCCGGAAAACCTCTGGGCCGAGGACGCTCTCCGTATGGTCGAGACCGGTCTTTCGCAAGTACGCATCGGGGAGTTTGCATGGAGCAGGATCGAACCCGATCCGGGTCAATTCGACTGGGGATGGCTCGATCGTGCGATTGAAACACTCCATTCTGCTGGGCTAGAGGTCATTCTGGGCACGCCGACCGCTACGCCGCCAAAGTGGCTGGTCGATACGATGCCTGACATGGTAGCGACCAATGAACATGGACACGCTCGCGTATTTGGATCACGGCGGCACTATTGCTTCAGCCATCGCGGTTATCGCGCTGAAGCAGCTCGGATCACCCGGGCGGTAGCGAACCGCTATGGCAAGCATCCGGCTGTAGTAGCTTGGCAGACTGACAACGAATATGGTTGCCACGATACGGTGCTAAGCTTTTCCGACGCCGCGCGGCTGGCTTTCCGGGAATGGCTGGCAGCCCGCTATGGGACAGCGATAGACCTCAATCGCGCGTGGGGTAATGTCTTCTGGTCAATGGAGTACAGAAGCTTCGACGAGATCGATTTGCCCGGTCTCACGGTGACTGAGGCAAATCCAGCGCACTGGCTGGCCTTCCGTCGCTTCGCCTCGGACGAGGTGGCAGCCTTCAACCGCAGCCAGGTTGAGATACTTCGCGAACTCTCGCCCGGCCGCGATATTGTCCACAACTACATGGGCTTCTTCACCGAGTTCGATCATCACACGATCGCGGCCGATTTGGACGTGGTCGGCTGGGATTCCTACCCGCTTGGTTTCCTAGACAGCTTTCCATTCACCGAAGCCGACAAACTGGCATATGCCCGCCAGGGCCACCCGGATATAGCTGCTTTCCATCATGATCTCTATCGCGGTTGTAAGCCGAGCGGCCGCTGGTCGGTGCTCGAACAGCAGCCTGGCCCCGTTAACTGGGCAAACCACAATCCTGCGCCGCTGCCTGGTATGGTTCGGCTATGGACGTTGGAGGCTATGGCACATGGAGCTGAATTGGTCAGCTATTTCCGCTGGCGTCAGTTCCCGCAAGCGCAGGAGCAACATCACGCAGGACTTTTGCTACCTGATAGTGAACCAGCCCTCGGTCTTGCCGAAGCCGCACAGTCAGCCCGTGATATCGCGATGCTGGGGCCAGTCGGCGATCCGCCTAAGCAAGTCGCACTAGTTTTTGCTTATGATGCGGACTGGGTCACCAAAATCCAGCCACAAGGTAAAGGCGTCTCTGCGCTGTGGGCTGCCTTTTCTTGCTATTCGGCACTTCGAAAACTGGGCCTCGATATCGACATCGTGCCTCCGGGCAGGCCTCTCGATGGCTACGCTCTGGTGGCCTTGCCTTGCCTGCCGATTGTGCCTGATTGCCTAGTCGCGGAACTAAAGCGGTTTTCTGGTCAAATTGTAATCGGACCGCGAAGCGGCAGCCGCGATGCCGACTTTGCCATTTCCGATGGCCTGCCGCCCGGCCCCCTGCGAGCGCTGTTCCCCGGTAAGGTCGTAAGGGTGGAAAGCCTGCGTCCAGGCCTGACACATCCCGGCAAGGATTGGGAGATTGAGCGATGGCTGGAACATCTTGAAACTGCCGCCGAACCTGAAATGATTGCTTTGGACGGCACGGTTGCATGCTGGCGCCATAGGCAAGTGCGCTATATGTCGGCCTGGCCCAACCAAGAAGTTGCACACGCCGTACTAGCGCGCGCAGCCAAAGACGCCGGCCTTGCCACACACGCTTTGCCCGAAGGCCTCAGGCTGCGTCGAGCCGGTGAGAATACGTTTGCCTTCAACTATAGTCAGACACCGGTCCACTTACCGGACACCGTAACTGGCCATTTACTGCTAGGCCAAAGAACCCTTCACCCGGCCGATGTATCGATACTCAAAGCCAACTAAGTCCTCTGCTAGCTCAGCAATCTTCATGGCTTGACCCTATAGGTACTACAGGGTGTAGATAGATCACCGGATCTAAATCTGCCGAGAAGGAAAAAATGTTTATCAAGCGCAAAATGATTGGAGGGACGCAGTGAAAGTAGATCTCTCAACCACAATAAACCTTCCCGCCGAGGCTGTCTGGGCGGAAGTGCAGACTGCGCCGTTACTGATGCACATTGCGTGGCCGCTAATGCGGTTTGTGGCAGTAGGTAAAGAGCCGCGTAACGCATTCAAAGATGGTGGCCGCTATCTTATGAAACTGCGCCTGTTCGGTTTCCTGCCGTTTGGAACGCAATGGATCGTAACCTCGCTGCACGAACCTGAAAACGGCACATGGCCCAAGCGCATTCGCGACGACGGCCACAGCGCGATGATCAGGAAATGGGATCATTGGATTACGGTTGCGCCAAATCCAGATGGTGGCACAGATTACAGAGATGAAGTCGAGATTTCGGCAGGTGTGCTGACCCCTTTTGTTTGGATCTTCGCGCAACTTTTCTACCGACATCGGCAGCGACGCTGGCGCGGGCTTGCGGCTACGTTGCATACCCGCCGTCTTATCAAACATGAGATGTCAGACTTTGAGAAAGCCCGCTTAGAAGGCGATAGGGACTCCGCATGGCGAGCACTCGAACGCGCACATATCATCTCGCAGCCATTTCTTGGGCCTCATCTTGGCAATCACCGGGCAATGCTGAGATATGCAATCGAGCAGCGCGATTGGCGTGAAGTTATGGGGCAGCTAGTCAGGCTTGCTCTTGCGCCACTAGGCGCGCTGACTGGACGTATTCCTATCGGCAACACTGGACGGTCGAACGTCAGTGCGTTTCAGCAAATGCATATTCCAGATGATTTGCGCCGCGCAATCGAACGCAAGCTACGGTGATGAGCGAGTGGCGGCTTTTCGAAGATAATCACTAAGGGCCGCCTTTCAGCATCCCCCCACTTTCGGTCATCTGTCTTTATAAAATTGTGTCTGCTTTTGGTTGTTTCAACCAGCATCGAGAATGTCTGCAACTGAGCACAAAGCTGCCGTTACGGTCCACAAAAAGTTTGTCATGTTGGCTGCACAGGTTTGATGTTTTTATACACCCGCCAACTGAACCAGCTGAACCGCCTTCCCCATCCTTGAAAAATGCCAGCTCAAAAACTAGCTGATAGAGTCGATCTGGTCATCGTAACGGCCATGCGGAAAGCTCGCGATCTCGGCCCGAAGATCCTCAAGCCAAGGCGCATGAAAAGAACCCGAACCTATATCTTGCAAAACTTGCGACAGATGTGGTCTATGTTGTCAAAGGCACTTGCCTAAAGACTGGAGCGGTGTTGGGGCTTAAACGCATAAAGGCCCAAGGCCGTGTTATAGGGAAGCGCTGCGGACGGTCGGTAAGCCTTGGTACTTGCAAGAGCAGATTTTTTTTGACAGGCTGACGAATAGCGTTTTTGCCGTCAGAGGTGTTATGAAAAAACTGATTGTCATTGCTGCTTTGCTTCTACCCAGCGGCTTGAATGCCCAACAGTACAACATGTTTGGGGCGATTGCCTACTCTGAACAAACCGGGGCCCATGGGTATTCATATAATCACCCATCTCGAGCTGCCGCAGAAAACCGCGCTCTGAAAGAATGCTCATCCCGTTCTCAGGGTTGTAAGGTCACCATCTGGTTCCGGAATGCTTGCGGCGCGTTGGCTCGGGGCGATACCGGCTGGGCGACAGCCTGGGCAAGAACCAATATTCTGGCAGAGCAGCAAGCGGTCAGAACCTGCAGCCAATATTCCGAAAACTGCTCGGTCATGAGATGGGTGTGCACAAATCGCTGACTATGCCTCGGTTAGAGAAGCGCCTGAATTCCTTAGAAGCGCAGAAGGGTCTGCTATAAAGATTTCGCGGCCGGGAATTTGTCATGCTCCGGGGACATCATATTATACCCAAACGATCAGCGCGGACCACTCCATAGGGCGCAGGTCACCTTGAAGTCTCCTAATCGCACCAGGTCTCTGTGTAGGTCACGAGGCGTCCAGAAAGGGTCCGCTCGGTAACTTCCTGATTATAGCATCTCGGCGCGTAAGTGCGCTCGGCATCGTAAACCTTACGGGTGTTGCGTTCCGCGCTTTTCGCTATGGCAGCTCCTAAAATCACGCCGCCAATAAGCGCCAATACCTTTCCGCTGCCATGCCCCCGACGGCTGTGGTCGCGGTAATCAGAGCGCCCGCGGTCAGAATTATAATGGTTTCCATAACCGGAATTATTTCCATTATGATATTCACCCCTGCCGCCAGCTACCGCAGGCGTTGCTATCGATAAGCTTAGAAGGACCAGGAAAATCATTTTCGACATATCGTCCACCTCTCCAGAACAATGACTGTAAATCTTAGTATTGTGGGCATTACCTAATTCTTTACTTTGAATGGATTATGAACAGAAATTTATCCAACTTTACCAAAGGAATGAGGCTCCTGTGCCTTTCCCGACGGGATGGATTCCTTAGAATTGACTGTATTCAAATTTGTGCGGGTATTTATCTAAAACAAAAGATTGCATGGCAAAGTCCCCTAGCCAGGCATTGGGGTTGACTCTAGGCCTGAATAGGCGGGACAAGCCTAATATTCGCTGTCGGTGACACCCCGTCCCGCCCCTTTGCAAAATCGATACAAGGCGCGTCAGCATTGGCATCACCTAAAATCACAAACCTTGTGTCTTCCCTCACGCCCTATCGCTCACGCTCCAAAAAAATATATCCGTAAAGTGTAAATAGCATTTTAAATGCCCGAAGCGGGAAAGATTGATATTGGCATCACCCAGTAAATTTTTCAAAAATTACGCCTTTGACTTGTCAGTTTTTGATGATTAGAAATTTTAAATTGTGACTGTTATTAGGCCTAGAGCAAAGAGAAGCGATCCAATGAACTGTTTAAAAATAAGTCATATTCGATTGCTAACTGTTTTGAAGCGGTCATTAAAATCTTCTCTCATAATGTTAATGTTTGTTCCGCTAAACATTGAAAATTTGAAATCTGAGCCCAATCAGGCCAATGTCTCTGATGAAAGCTCGGCTCGACAAAAACATTACCGTGTCCTCGCAGTTGGCGACGTGATGCTAGGAAGCGATTGGCCTAATGCGATTATGGATCCCAGGGTTATCCCTGGTTCACAGCCGTCAGCGGTGCTTGGAGAAAAACTAGCTTCTCTGTTTACTGACGCAGATATTGTCTTTGGTAATTTTGAGGGCACAATCCATACAAGCCCAATTGGGGCAAAAGCTTGCCAAAACCCTAACGTTTGCTTTACTTTTCGAAGCCCGCCGTTCCATGCGCAATATCTTGCGAAAGTAGGATTTAACATGATGTCGAACGCGAACAATCATGCGCGAGATTTTGGTGAAGTAGCGCGGACAGCGACCTACGATAATTTGACAAAGTCAGGCATTACTGTGTCTTCGGCGGATCGCGATGGAATGCGCTTTGGTATCAAGTCTCTACCCGATGGCACTCGGGTCGTTCTCGTAGCATTTGGTCATAATCCAGGTCTTATGCCGGTTACTAATTTGGCTCGTGTCCGAGAGCTAGTAAAGCAAGCAGAGACGTTAGGAGATTTTACTATCGTTTCTTGCCATATTGGAGCCGAGGGCACTTCGCGGCAAAATGTAACACGTCAAAACGAACTTTTTCTCGGTGAAGCACGAGGGAACCCTTGGGCTTTTGCGAGAGCGGCGATTGACGCTGGCGGAGATGTCGTCTTGTGCCATGGGCCTCATGTTCCACGCGCCGTTCAAATATACAAGAAGCGCTTCATTGCGTATAGTCTTGGAAATTTCTGGACATATGGGCGTTTCAATTTAACCGGTGCTGCAGGCTTGGCACCTATTGTCGATCTAAAAGTGAATAAAAATGGTGAAGTCCATTCCGCTAAAATTATATCGGCCAGGCAAGATAGACCAGGGGGGCCCTACCTTGATGCCAGCAATGCTGCCGCTAGAACAATGGCCGCGCTAACAGTGGCTGACATCCCTGAAGATGGGCTCGAGATCTCTGAAAGTGGGGAGATAAAATGGTTGGCCCAAGGCGATTGATAGAAGAATAAAGATGTCTAAATGGCTTAGCGCAAAAAGAGCCGGTGCCGCGAAAGTTTTCTGAGGCCGGTTCGATCCATAATAAAGTTTTATTTTAGAGCATCTCTGACTGTTTTAGCATTTTGGCCTTCATATTTAGGGTGAATAAATCCGAACGCTGGGTAGGCCGTTCTGCCTAATGCATTAATTGGCGTATGCCAAACTTTCACCCTAGACCAATCGCCGCTTTCTGACACGTCAACTGCACGAACGTTTATGTCCACTTCTCCCCTTCCAGTCCAGTTGGCATGGGTGATCAGGACTTCACGATTACTCAAGACTTCGCTTATGGTTGCAACATGCCCCAGTCGCATACCGCCGGTCCCAAAAGATTTTAAAACTAGCACCGCCCCCACTTCAGGACGCGACGACCGATAATAACGTCCAGCAGACTGTTCCCACCAAGTGTGAGCGTTACCGCGAATTTCTATACCTGAAAAACTTCGGGCAAAGGTAACGCACTGCCATCGAACTTTAGCCGCCTGCGCTTCCGACACCATTGCCACGCCCGGCAGACATAGCGCAAATAACGATACTAGCGCCGCTTTTATGAATAATTTAGACATATGGTCTTCAAATATCTAAACCTAAATCCGTCGACTAAAATGCGACCAGTTGCTTCTGAAAAAGGATAAACGACCAGTTGAATTTCAACAGTCGAGGTGAGCAACGGTCTTTGATGGCCGACTTGGCGCATGCACCGTCTCGTAAGCTTTGGAAGGTAGCATTGCGAAGGATAGTATCCTGTCGTGATAAGCTTGGAGCATTCCTCCTTACTATGTTGAAGCTCGAATGCTCTAAGCTACGCGAGGAACATTATGAGCCCGCGATCTAGCCATTCCTATCCCGTCCGCCGGTCAGTTCATCGCATTTGTATCGATTTTCTTAACGATTGAAGCAACTGAAAGAGCATTCAATAATCTTTCGTTCTGACATTGGTCTAATTGAAGATGAGACGCGGAAATCCTCGCACGGTCAAAAATTTATAGTGCTCTGTGGTACGTGTAGAGCAAATTCGCGCAAAAGTGACATTACTGCATGAAAATTACTGCCTGCATTTCCCTTTCGGCTGCGCTTCTTCTCGCGACCAGCATTCGCGGCGAAGCATTTCATCATTCTGATCAAGTGGTCGGTGCTACCCAGCAGATCTCTGGCGGATCAGAGGCACCGCAGTCGCTTCCGGAAGAAGTGCCAAGCACGTCAAATGTCACGCAGGTTCTCGACGATAAAGAACCCGATGATCTCGAGATGAAACCAGACGCACGCGAATTGGAATGCATCGCAAAAGTAGTTATCCATGAAGCAGGCAATCAGTCCTACCGTGGCAAACTTGCGGTGGCTCAGGTGATAATAAATCGTATTAATGATCCACGATTTCCAAAGACAGCTTGCGCTGTTGTGAAGCAGCGTGGCCAATTTTTTAATGTTGATGCTTACAATCCGTCGCGAGCCAATTCTGCGTGGAGCGAAGCGGTTGCCATCGCAAAGAAAGCGTTAAGTGGGCAAGGCGACAAGATTGTACCTGGCGCGTTGTTTTTCCACTCTGCAGGTGCAAGCATGCCGGGCCGAAAGCTCGTGTCCCGAATAGAAGATCATACCTTCTATAAGTAGCTTCAACTTACAAATTAAGGCCTTGCATCCTTTGAGAGTTGACGTCTTTTTACAACTAGTTCACCATGCGTTACGTCTGTTTAAGAAATTTTCAAAGAAGCGCTACGGACTGCCTTCTTAGAAGCTGTAAAAGTCGAGGTTTGAAGGTTGTCGAATAGCAAAATACAGGACAATTCAGGCTCAGTGGCTGCCCCTGCAAAGTCTAGTTTTTGGTATGATCGTGGAGCTGTGCTCTTTATCGGTATCGCAGTCGGCAGCGTGTTAAGCATCTCCTTTCAAGCGGAGGGTAAGCCCTTCAACTTTCTATTTGAAGATACGGAAGTTTCGGCTTCGGTTAATGCTACTACTGCGCCTGTTAAGGCTACCGAGACACTCGGGCGATCTTGCATTGATAATTTCCCCATGGCCCCACGCGTCCTCGCCGCGCTTAGGGCCGATGCGCCTATCAAAGTAGGCGTATTCGGTGACAGTTTTGGTGATGGCATCTGGGCAGGGACGCTTCAAGAACTGCGAGACAAGGAAACATTTAAGGTCTTCCGGTTTTCCAAGGAATCTACCGGTTTCACACGCTATAATACGGTTAACCTGCTGGACGATACCAAAACCAAAATTGCAGCCGACCCTGTGGACGTTGCCATTGTTTCTTTTGGCGCAAATGACACTCAGGGTGTATGGGTAGGCGGTCGAGCCGCGCCCTATATGAGCAATGAATGGAAAGCCGAGATTGGTAATCGCGCAAGCCAACTGGTAAAGGCACTGCAGGCGCAGGGTGTAGCTGTTGGCTGGGTGGGGCTGCCCCGCATGCGCAAGGCGTCATACGATCAACAGGTTCAGCAAATGAACAGCTTCTATTCCGACCTGATGTGTGATCTGGGTGTACCTTTCGTTAATCCGGTGGCTCTGACCGAGGATAAAAATCACATGTTTATCCGCGAGCTGACCGATGCCGAAACTGGCAAAAAGTACGTGGCGCGTGCTGATGATGGTATTCATATGACCACACGCGGGTACCGCTTTGTAGCGGGCCCCCTACTCAAGCGCATAAAAGCCCTAGCTCCAACCGCGCCAAACACTGTGGATGAAGGCCAGTAAGCGTGAGTGCCTGTAACACTAAGATGCACATTGGGAGATGCGCGTCTGCGCTTGTCCTTTCTGCCGTTTGTGTTTTTGGCGGAGCATCCTCCGGTCATGCCCAGCCCCCTTCTTCTGCGCGCGTCGCTGCCGGCAATCTGCACTCTATAAAAGCTGTGTTAGATACATCTAGGACCGAGACAACTGCGACGCCACCACTTACTGCGGAGCTACTGGCGCCAAAGGTTTTTGAACCTCAGTCGCAGTCCCCTAAGAATTCAGACAATCAAACCTTAGTCGTAACCCCAACCGCTGCTCCGTTGCCAGATAGGCTGTATAACGCAAAAGCTATTGGTTCCTTCCTACAGCGCCTTCAAGGAAAACTGGATCAAACTCTCCATGTCGTCCAGATTGGCGATAGCCACACAGCTGGCGACTTGTTCACGGGCGCCTGGCGTTCAGAAGGGCAGCAGCGGTACGGCCGTGGCGGGCGGGGAGTATTGCCTGCGGGAAGACCCTATCGCGGTTATATGACTATGGGCGTGACTGCTGGGCAGACTGATGGCTGGACAACCAATTCCTTGATGGGGCGCCAATATTCTAAGGACGGACCGGCGCTTGGGTTCACCGGCTTTACTCAAACCGCCCGCATTAGTGGCGCAAAACTGACCCTCGCGGCGGATAATTCGAACTTCACGTTCGACAAGTTCAGCCTATGTGGGGTTACTGGGCCAGAAATGGGCGCCGTACGAGTGATTTTGGGCTCAGTCACGCAGGAGTTCAGCTTTTCTGCTCCCAAAATAGACGCGGCATGTTTCGATGTGTTGTCGTCTAATCTGGAGAGCAGGGTCGAAGTAGAAACTCTCAGTGATCAGCCAGTGAGCCTGACCTCGTGGACAACTATGCGCAGCTCAGGTGGGCTGATTATTAGTAACCTCGGTGTGGTTGGTTCGCGGTTTCACCATTTCGCTCGAAATAGCGATACCGTGTTAGCACGTGAGCTCACCCGCACACGTCCTGATTTGATCGTCGTGGCATTCGGAACGAACGAGGGCTATGATCCAGATTTGCGGATCGAAAATGCTGCCGCGGCAATGCGCGCGCAAATCGAGCGTATCCGTAAATTGCTGGGGTACAAAGTTCCTTTCATGTTGATTGGACCGCCAGATGTGGTGACGCAAAAGCATGACGTCGCGCTGCCGAATTTTCCGGAGACCGTAGTTTGCGCCAATGGCTGGTTTGTCCCCGGCAATATAATGCGCATGCGCCAGATGGAAATCGATTTGGCCAAGCAAATGGATCTCGCTTTCTGGGACTTGCAGGGGGCTATGGGCGGCCCATGTTCAAGCCTGTCTTGGGTGGCACAAGGGATGCAAAGTAAAGATCATGTGCATTTTACTGCAATTGGTGGAGGCGTGCTGGGCCGTTTGCTCGCAGCAGATCTTGACCAGGCACGCGTTGAATTAACAGGAGGATAGAAAGCTTGCTGTTCCCCACTCTCACTTTTCACATTTTTTTCCTGTTAGTTTTCGGTGTGAACTGGGCACTTCGGCGTTCCGTCGACTGGCGGCTAATTTTTTTGCTTGTCACCTCGTGGATATTCTATGGAGTTTGGGACTGGCGGTTCGTCGCACTTTTACAGGCTAGTGCCTTCTTTAATTGGGGGTGCGCCAATCTAATCGTGAATGCGAGAGATAATCAGAAGATTAAGAAACTCTGGGTTGTTATTGGTGTTTTACTCAACCTAGCCATTTTGGCTACGTTCAAGTATTTTGATTTCTTTGCTGAAGAGATTAATGGGGTGCTGCGTAGCCTTGGCTGGCAACGTGATATTCCAATCATTGGAATAATTCTTCCCGTTGGCGTGTCATTTTTCACTTTCCAGGGAATGAGCTACATCATCGACATTTACCAGGATAAAACCAAACAAGCGCGGCTGCTTGAACTCAATGTTTTGATGAGCTTTTTCCCGCACCTCGTGGCGGGCCCGATTGTTCGACCGAGCCATATCCTACCCCAGTTGCGGCTTGCGCCAAACCTCACGCGGGCGGTTGCGGCAACCAGCATTCTGTTGATATTGTGGGGTGTATTCAAAAAGGCAGTAATTGCTAACGAACTCTCCGTTAATCTTGTGGATCCGGTGTTTTCTATGCCCTCGCAGCATAGTAGCCTTGAGCTGTTAATCGCCGCTTACGGTTACGCGGTGCAGATCTACTGCGACTTTTCTGCTTACAGCGATATGGCGGTCGGGCTTGCAGGGCTGCTCGGGTTCCGCTTCCCACGCAATTTTGATCAACCTTACAGATCATCGACACTTCAGGAATTCTGGCGTCGCTGGCACATCAGCTTGTCCACTTGGCTGCGTGATTACCTTTACATCGCTGCGCTGGGAGGCTCGCGCCAGAGCATAGCGAAAACTTGCCTAGCACTATTTTTGACCATGGTTCTTGGTGGTTTGTGGCATGGGGCAAGCTATAATTTTGTTATTTGGGGCACAATACACGGGGCAATTCTGGTGGCGGAGCGGCTTATAAAAATGCTACGCCCTGCCTGGCTCCCCGTGCTTCCGGTTTGGGTCGGAACACTCATTACGTTCAATATTGTAACTGTTGCGTGGATATTCTTCCGTTCCTCAGAGTTCGTGATCGCGCAGGAATATCTGGCTGGAATTATGCGCTTTGACAGCAGCACGCTAGTATTGACGACCCCTTGGATGGTCGCGCTGATAGTGGTTGGTATGAGCTGCCACTTCGGTCCTACTAATGCGATTGAAAGAGTGAGTGCCAAGATGCGTCTGCTGCCGGCTTGGGCGTTTGCCGCTGCTGGCGTCCTAATACTTTTGCTCATTGAGGGGCTGCGCGGGGTTGGCGTAGCTCCATTTATCTATTTCCAGTTCTAGGAGGTTACGCAATGAATAACGGGCTGCCCTGGGGGGAATCTCCAATAGATGTCGAGGATGATCAAACGCCCGGCTACAGCTGGACAGCTCGGATTTTTATTGCGAGCTCGGCATTACTTATCGTTTTCAATTCACACGCCATCGCCAACTGGGCAAATCAATTGACAATCTCCTCAAGGACTGCGCCCTTGATTACCGCGGCGGTGCAATGGCATGAAGAAACCGGTAACCTAGGATTTAATTTCGTGGTGGACGAAGTCGAGCGCCAAGCAAAGTCAGTAAGAAAATTAACTTGGTCTGATTTTAGTGATGGGCCCAAAGCTTCTGCAGATCTAAGCGATCCAACTAGCGGTGGTAGTTGATTTCAAAGAGGCACTATCTTTGTTTTGGTTATAGCTGAGCTTGGTCCGCTCTACCACGCTGAAACTGCACTCGAGCGAGTTTGATACTAGCTTGGAAATTTAGGCGAAAATGAGTTTGTAGAGATTGACGTAATAGTCCTTTCTGTCGGCAGTCCCTCCATATTGCCAATAGACTGCCTCAAAACTCCCATCGCCGTCAAAATCATCGAAACCGATCAATTTCCCACTCCCTTCAGACGGCGGAAGAGATGTGTTGAAATTACGGAATGATGCGCCATTCTCATTAATGTAGATCCTAAGCGTGCCGTCCTGCCGGGCAAAGACCATATCGTCTTTTCCATCTTTGTTTACGTCTCTGACATATAAGGCTGGTGACCATTGTAAGAACCCTGCGTAAATGTCAGCATTGTCCTGCTTGATGGCAGTGCTTGTTATATCGACAAATTTTCCTGCGTCGTTCCTTAAAATCTGGAGATAATCACCGCCATAATAGGGGACATATCTTGAGTGAGACATTATGAGATCTAGATCTCCATCCTTGTCCATATCAGTGGTTCGCGTCTCCATATGGAGAGAGTTCTCGGTACCGTAAACTGTCGCAGGAAGGGGTGTCTTATCATTGAAACTGAAGTTGCCGTTATTGTTCCAGAATACGTAACTGTATGTAGAACCGTGCCCAAAGCCCGCAACAATATCATCATATCCATCCGCGTTGAGATCGGCGAGGTGAGCATCTAACCACAGATTATTCTGCCCGTTGGGAATTTGTGTTGGGTTCAGTAAAGGAACGGAGTTTAGTTGATCCAAAAATGTGCTCGACCTGGAGGTGAAGGAACCTTCCGCATTTTGAACTAAGAACAGGGGTTCGAACCCTTCCCTATGGCGCCAGTTGGCAATCAGAATATCATGCTTACCATCGCCGTTAATGTCCCCTGTCGCCATTGCGTGGGCGTCCGTCCCATTCGCGGCAAGACTTGATAGCGTGGTAATGCGAGGAATAAGGTCTGGCCGTACCCTTGCCCCGCTTGCACCGCCTACGGCCAAAACCGCCGTGCCATATGCCGTCGGATCATTGTAACTCCCAGAAACATTGTGTGCGACAAAGAAGGCAGCGGGTGTTCCGCTGACCGTTAAAAACGCAGGTCGACGTGCGCCAAAAACAGATGGGAATTGATCGTTAGCGGCCTGCCGAAACTCTAATTTACCGTTATCATTCGAGAGGTAAATAAATGGCAATCGCGCAAATACTGGCGTGCCATATGCTTTGTTCAGCGGAACGATCAGTTCGGGAAAGCGATCTTTCTGAAAGTCGATTGAGATGCTTCCTTGAGGAAAAATGTCCGCAATGCCTCTGGGGTTCGTTACGCCACCGTAAACATATTCCGGAACAACGTCGGATGATGATACTGTATGGATTTGGTAAGATTTTTTTAGGGTCGCGCTCGTGTAGGTGATGGGCGCTAGAGTTGTTGGTGATATTGTTGTTGTGCCTGGAGAACTGGACGATGTGCCGCCCCCGCCGCCACAAGACGAGAGCAACAAGCACGCTGCCAACACGCTAAAAGGTCGGAGTTTCAAGTAAAGCTCCCTCTAATCTTAAACCGCTGATGTGATTCTCTAGAAAACGCAAACTCTGCCCCATTCGCCGAACCAGCAAGCAGGTTCCTTGGGAACTTTCTGAACACATCCCCACTCAGAGATGCGCCCTGTGCCCCCAACACCGCCAATAACCCCACGCCCAGAAGCGGTGTTGTTGATCTGACTTGGAAGCGATATCCTAGGACTGCACCGTGCATCATTTTTTAGCTAATCAATCGAAAAACGACTCAGTCTGCCGCACGTAGCAGTTTTGCCATTTCGGCGTCATCCCATTCTACGCCGCCCGCAATCCGCCAAACCTCTTTGCCTGCGCTGTCATATAAAATCGTGGTGGGTAGCGCGATAGCGTTATTAAACGCGGCCAGTATCGCGTTGTCCGCGTCGGTATAAGGCACCAGATTCTTGACCTTTGTCTCTTTAAAAAACGCCAATACGGGTTCGCGGCCTTCCAGATCTTGGGATATCGCAATGACCGCCATCCGATCCTTTTCCAACTTTGCCAGCGCGTCTAGGGTCGGCATTTCGGCTTTACATGGTGCACACCAAGTCGCCCAAATGTTGAGCAACAGGGGCTTGCCTTCAAAATCTGCTAAGGTCACATCCTGTCCGTCGGCGTCCATAAAGGGCGCGGTCGGCGCCTTTTGGCCAGCAAATTTATAGCTGAGCGTCGCGCGGCTGCCATTTGCACTTTCCAATAAGATATCGGCTTTGTCGGTAGCACTAGAGTTTTTGGCCGATGCGGGTTGCGCTTGCCCCTCGGGCAGGGTTTCTTTATCGCACCCCGTTAACACCAGAAGGATTAGGGCAATTACAAAGCGCATGTCAGATTCCAATAGCATGTGGGGCGGCCGGTTCGGCGAAGGCCCCGGCGCAATCATGCGCGAGATAAATGCCTCCATCCCATTCGACAAGCGTCTTTGGCAAGAAGATATCGCAGGTAGCAAAGCACATGCCGATATGTTGGCCGCAAATGGCATCATTTCGGACGCAGACAATGCCGCAATCCAAAAGGGCCTCGACGCGATCCATGCCGAATATCAAGCCAATGGCGTGCCCGTTGATCTAACGCTTGAAGATATTCACATGGTCACCGAAACGCGGCTACGGGAACGCATCGGCGAACCTGCAGCGCGGCTACACACGGCCCGGTCACGCAATGATCAGGTCGCGACCGATTTCCGTCTGTGGGTCCGCAATGCCACACAGGAAATCGACGCTGGGTTGCGCGCGTTTCAATTGGCACTCGTCGCCCGCGCCGACGAACATGTGGGCAGCATCATGCCCGGCTTTACCCATTTGCAAGTGGCGCAGCCGGTGACGCTTGGTCATCATTTGATGGCTTATTATGAAATGGCGAAACGCGACCGCAGTCGCTTTGCCGATTGCCGCAGCCGCCTGAATCATTCGCCTTTGGGTGCCGCCGCTTTGGCGGGGACATCCTTCCCGATTGATCGCGCCGCCACCGCCGCTGCGCTTGGCTTTGATGGGCCTATGGGTAACAGCCTCGATGCTGTATCCGATCGCGATTTTGCGCTGGAGTTCCTCACCGCTGCGGCCCAAACCGCTTTGCATCTGTCGCGTCTGGCCGAAGAAATGATACTTTGGGCATCGCAGCCCTTTGGCTTCATCGCTTTGCCCGATGCCTGGTCAACGGGCAGCTCTATTATGCCGCAAAAGCGCAACCCCGACGCTGCCGAACTGGTACGTGGCCATGCCGGCCGGATCATTGGTTGCATGAACAGCCTGATGATCACCATGAAGGGTCTGCCCTTGGCCTATTCCAAGGATATGCAAGACGACAAACCCCCTGTGTTTGAAGCGTATGATCTGCTCGCTTTGTCGATTGCAGCGATGACCGGCATGGTTGCCAATGTAACGTTCAACACAGCGCGTATGCGGGAAGTCGCAGAAACGGGATTTTCTACCGCAACCGATTTGGCCGACTGGCTGGTGCGCGCATTTGCCATGCCCTTCCGTGAGGCGCATCATGTTACCGGCAGCATCGTCAAGGCCTGTGAAGCGCGGGGCATTAGTCTGTCGGATATAAATGCTGACGACTTGGCCGCGATTAATCCCGTGCTCGCTGGCTGTACTTTGCCGGATCTGTCGATTGATGGCTCCGTCGCCAGTCGCACCAGCGTTGGTGGCACCGCGCCCGTGCGCGTTAAAGAAGCGATAGCGGCAGCAAAAAAGGAACTTGCGGCATGACATTGCAGCGCATCCTATTGGTCAGCGGTATCGCGCTTGCGGTCACAGCGTGCGGCAAGGTTGGCAACCTTGAACCTCGGACGGGCAATGCCTTACCGCCAAAAGCCTATGGCCAAACGACAGACCAAAATACGGGCGTGTTAACGACACCGTCGGCGCAGGCGCGGCCGGGGCGTAGCGATGAATTACTGAAACGTTCGGAAAGGCGCGCAGACGACCCCTTTGATATAGCACCGGGGGAGCAGCCCAAGCCCTTAAACGCTGAAGACCAAGCGCCACCGACCAAAACCGATCCCGCATAGCATAAAATGAACCATTTTCACCTGATCGATGGCGTGTTGCATGCTGAAAACGTACCACTCGCGGACATTGCGGATGCCGTTGGTACGCCCGTCTATATCTACTCACGGGCGGCATTCGAACGCCATGCACAGGTGTTTCGTGCGGCTTTGTCAGGGCTGGATAACCCACATTTGGCCTTTGCGGTAAAGTCGAACCCGAACCTTGCGGTGTTAAAAATTCTGGCCCGGCAAGGCTATGGAGCCGACGTCGTTTCGGGCGGCGAAATGGACCGCGCGCTGGCCGCCGGCATGGCAGCCGAAGATATTGTCTTTTCCGGCGTTGGTAAAACTGCCGAAGAAATGACCCGCGCCTTGAAGGTGGGCGTTGGCCAGTTCAACATTGAATCGGAAGAAGAAGGTCAGGAGCTGGCAGCCCTCGCCGCTACGCTTGGCCTCACGGCGCAGGCCGTGCTGCGCATCAATCCCGACGTCGATGCAGGCACCCATGGCAAGATCTCAACGGGTAAGGCCGACAATAAATTCGGCGTTGGCATCCACCGCGCGCCGGGCATTTATGCGCGGCTAAGCACTTTGCCCAACCTGCATATGCGCGGTGTCGCCCTGCATATCGGCAGTCAGTTGACGAGCCTCGAGCCGCTTGAGACCGCCTTTGAAAAAGTGGGTGTGCTGCTGCAGGAATTACGTGCCGCAGGACATGTGATCACACATGTCGACTTGGGCGGCGGCCTTGGCGTGCGCTACCGCGAAGGTGACAATCCGCCGGAGCCGGCCGAATATGGCGCGATGGTCGCACGCGTGACCAAGGATTGGGGCGTCCGATTAATGTTCGAACCTGGCCGCATTATCGCTGGCAATGCCGGCGTTTTGCTCACGCGTGTTATCCGCGTAAAGCCCGGTGCGGGCAACGCGCCGTTCGTTATCGTCGATGCGGCGATGAACGACCTCGCCCGCCCTGCGCTTTATGATGCATGGCATGATTTTGAAGCGGTCACGCCCAATGGGCAAAAAATGATGGCCAATATTGTTGGCCCGGTATGCGAAACCGGCGACACATTCGCCATGGGACGCGAGATTGATCCGGTTGTCGCCAATGACCTTGCCATTTTTCGGACCGCTGGCGCTTATGGTGCGACGATGGCGAGCACTTATAACAGCCGTGGATTGGTGCCCGAAGTCCTCGTCGACGGCGATAAATTCGCGGTGGTCGCCGAACGGATTGCGCCCGAGACGATATTGGCGGCAGAGCATGTGCCCGACTGGCTGAAATAGGAATTCGCGTTGGATCAGCTGCCGATATTTGTGAATCTGAAAGGCAGGAATGTCATATTGGTCGGCGAAGGCGACATGGCCGATGCCAAAAGACGCCTGATAGAGCGCGCAGGCGGCATATGCGTGGATGCAGGGGACAAGGATGCGCGGATCGGTTTTGTCGCCATCGCGGACGAAGACGAAGCCTGCACCGTCGCTGATGCATTGAAAGCGCGCGGCCTGCTCGTCAATGTCGTGGACAGGCCTGAAATATGCGATTTTACAACGCCAGCGATTGTGGACCGGACGCCCGTTTTGGTGGCGGTCGGCACCGGTGGCGCGTCCGCAGGCATGGCAAAGGCCATTCGCCAGCGGATTGAAACCCTGCTCCCGGAAAGCTTGGGACCCCTAGCCAACGCAATATCTGCCGCGCGCGAAAAAATCCGCGCACGCTGGCCCGAGGGAGCGCAGCGCCGCCGCGCATTGGATCATGGCTTTGCCGCCGGTGGATTGTTGGATCCGTTTGGAAATCACACGCCCGATACTGTCGACCATTGGTTGAAGACGGCAGAAGAACCCAAGGGCAACCGGTTCTTTGAAATCTCGTTACTATCGAACAATCCCGATGATCTGACGTTGCTGACCGCGCGTTTATTGGGTGAGGCAGACCATGTTTTCCATGACGCCGATGTGTCCGCAGCTATCCTGAACCGTGCGCGCGCTGACGCTGTGCGTCATGCAAGCGCACCGCCATCGCCTGCGCCGGATGGCTTGTCATTGTTCCTAAGGTTGCCCACCTCGCATGGATAGGGCATGAGGTTCGCTTGAACAATAACAAGGTCGCCATGTCCGCTTTCCCATCGAAGATATGTGTCTACGGCTGCGGCAATATGGGCAGTGCGATGCTGCGCGGTTGGCTGGCCGCTGGTGTGTCACCCGACACTTTCCATGTTGTCGACCCTGTTGCCGAAAACCTGCTCGCGGGCGTTGCGGTGTCGCGCTCGGCGCAAGACGTTCAGTCGTCATTCGATGTGCTCGTGCTGGGCATCAAGCCGCAGCTTTTATCATCGCTCGCATCCGACATTGCGCCATTGCTTAACCCCGGCGCATTGGTCATTTCCATACTCGCTGGCACGACAACGCAGACCCTATCGGAGGCTTTTCCTGACGCGCGGATTTTACGGCTGATGCCGAATTTGGCAGCCGCTATCGGCAAATCGCCCCTGGGTGTGTTTGCTCCAAAGGCAACGGAGTTGGTCAAGCCCGACATCGCAGCTTGGCTGGCGCCATTGGGAGCCATCATCTGGATCGACGATGAAGCCCATATGGATGCTGTAACGGCGTTGGCAGGGTCAGGTCCTGCCTTTATCTACCGCGTCATCGACGCGCTGACCAAAGGCGGGGAGGCCGCAGGACTGCCGCAAACGGTGGCGGCGCAGCTTGCGCTATCGATGACCGAAGGTGCCGCAATTTTGGCCGCAACTTCACCTGAAACGCCGGGGGACTTGGCCGCACGCGTAACCAGCCCGGGCGGCACAACGGCTGCCGGCCTTGCCGTGCTGGACGCCGATATGGCGCTAGACCGACTGATGACGCAGACGCTGCGTGCCGCGCGTGACCGCGGGGCGGAATTGGCCAAAGGAGGCAATAAATGAAATTGCGGTTCATATTGGCCTTATCTTGCGCCTTGGCGCAGCCCGCCGCAGCATCGGTCGCAACGCCGCCATCAACCGCGCAAGCCCAGATCAACCTCACCAAAGCGGGCCCCATTGAAAATCTGGACCTATCGCAACTGGCAGAGGGCATTGATCAAGGCGCGTTCAACAGCGAAGCAATAACCGCCGCTTACCTCGCGCGGATTGCCGCCATTGATGACAAGGGGCCAACGCTGAACGCGGTCATCGCCACCTTTCCTGACGCAATCAACCAAGCCCGCAGCCTAGACGCCGAATTACGCGCTGGTAGATATCGCGGCCCCATGCACGGCATCCCGATTTTGGTGAAGGACAATGTAGAGGTGGCAGGTCCGCTTCCGACGACAGCCGGATCACTGGCGCTGGCGGGCAATGTCACCAATCGCGATGCGCCGTTCATTGCCCGCTTACGCGCGGCAGGCGCGGTGATATTGGGCAAAACCAATTTGAGCGAATGGGCCAATATCCGGGCTGACAACTCCACCAGCGGGTGGAGCGCGGTGGGCGGCCTGACCAAGAACCCGCATGCGCTTGACCGCAACAGTTGCGGCTCCTCCAGCGGCAGTGGTGCAGCGGCAGCAGCAGCGCTTGCAGCAGGCACAATTGGCACTGAAACCGACGGCTCCATAACCTGCCCTGCTGGCGTCAATGGCGTAGTCGGGTTCAAACCGACCGTCGGCTTGGTCTCGCGCCGTTTTGTCGTGCCCATCAGCCACAGTCAGGATACCGCAGGGCCCATGACGCGTTCGGTGCGCGATGCCGCCATCATGCTGACCGCCATGGCCGGCAGCGACCCGCAAGACCCCGCGACGGTAGAGGCCGACCGTTGGCGGGGCAATTATGCATCTGGCCTCTCCATCGATGCCCTAAAAGGCCTGCGCATTGGCGTCATGCGGGCACCCAATGCGGACGCGGCCTTATTCGACGCCGCCATTGCCAAGTTGAAGGATGGCGGCGCAGAGATCATCCTGCTCGACACCAGCAAAATAGACCGGCAAAAAATCGGACAGGGCGAATTTAAAGTATTGCTCACAGAGCTGAAAGCCGACCTTGCGGCTTATTTGCAAGGATTGCCTGACGGGCTGGTGCCGCACAAAACGCTCGGCGACATCATCGCATTCAACGCGGCGAATGCCGATCAGGAATTGCAATATTTCGGCCAGGATATTTTTGAGGCCGCGAATAAAGAAAAAGGATTGGATGATCCGGCTTATCTGAGCGCCTTGGCAACGTCACGCGGGCTGGCTACCGACGCGCTGAACCAGATGTTCGTGAACAACAAGGTCGACGTCATCATCGCGCAGACCAACGGCGCTGCCTGGGTGTCAACATTGGGTAAGGGCGATGCTTTTTCTGGGCCAAGCGCCAGCCAGTTGCCCGCCATTGCCGGTTTCCCGCATTTGACGGTACCCATGGGCCTATCCGGTGGACTGCCGATTGGCCTCAGCTTCATTGGCCCGAAATGGCACGACCATGATGTTTTGAAAGCCGGCTTTGCATTTGAGCAGCTTACTAAGGCGCGTGTTGCGCCTACATTCCCTGCAACAATCGCGAGTAGATAAGATGGCATTTGGCAAACCTGATCTGAGCAGCATCTCGCCAAAGGGTGCCACCTTTGACCCTGCCTTGGTCAACAAAATGATGGGTAAATTCGGCCATGGCGGATTTCTCAACATGGAATATGTTGGCCATGGCGGCGACTGGGTAGAGCTTGCTATTGATTGGCGCGAGGACCTTGTTGCGGATCCCGACACCGGCATATTGGCTTCTGCCGTGATCATCAGCTTGATGGATAATGCTACCAGCATGTCGATTTGGACCAAGCTCGGTGAATTCCGCCCGCAAGTGACGATGGACCTTCGGATCGACTATCTACGCCCTTCGCCCTCGGGTGAGCGGGTCTATGGTCGCGGGATTTGCTATCATTTGACCAATAGCATCGGCTTTGTGCGTGGCTTTGCGCATAATGGAAATCCGGACGAACCCTTGGCGCATGCGAGCGGGACGTTCATCCGCATCGGGGATCGCGTAGCATGATCGATATGCCAGCCCTTCCGCCCTATGCCCGCGCACTCGATATGCGCATTGTCGACGAGCTTGACGGCGCGCCGGTCATCGCCATGCCCTTTGCCGATCGCGTTCAGGGCCGGCCAGGCTTCCTACATGGAGGAGCAATTTCGGGTTTGCTTGAGATTGCAGCTATCGCCGCCATTCACCGCGCGTTACGCGCCAAGGGCAGCGATTCTGCCATCAAGCAAGTTAATGTCACAGTCGATTTCATGCGCGGTGGCGTAGACCATATGACGTTCGCCGTCGGCGAAGTGACGCGCCTTGGCCGGACCATGGCCAATGTTGAGGCGCGGGCATGGCAGGAAGATCGGGATAAGCCCATCGCCATGGGCTATATGCATTATCTCATTCGGGCAAAACGCGAGGGCTAATCTGCCTTATGCTTCGCCATGCGTCTCGATCATGGCGCTGGCGATGGCCTCTTCGGGCGTTTTGTCGCCCCAGATGATGAACTGAAACACTGGATAGAAACGCTCACATTCGTCAATCGCGACGTCAATGATGGTTTGTGCTTGGTCAACACCCAATAAACCGTTGGATGCCATCAGGCTGCCATGGCGGAACAACAATATGCCATTGGCCGACCACATGTCGAAATGGCCCAGCCACAATTGTTCGTTGATAAGGCCAAGCGCGGTGTACACATGCGCGCGCTTATCGCTTGGGACCGTGATGTCCGGCAATATGATGAGTTGCAGCGCATTATCTTCCTCACGCCAGATCGCGCGCAGCTGATAGCTGGCCCAGCTGCCCTTATATTCAGCAGTGATTTCGTCTTCACCATCCAGTTCAAATGACCATCCACGCGCTTCGAACAAAGCCGCAAGCATGTCTACGGGCGCGGATTCATCGCGCTCGAATTGCTCATATTGTTCGTCTGCGTCGTGCATGATGATGGTGCCTGCCGTGTTGGGCCGAGTCTGCCCCCTGACGGACTCGCACGCAAGGGGCTTGCATCAACGCGCAACATTAGGCTGTGGGCCGACTGTGGAAAAGTTTAGGCGGAACCCTTTGCCGACTTGGTCGCTGGCTTTGCCTTGGCAGGGGCAGCACTGTCTTTTGCCTTCAATGCTGCTTCCAACGCGGCAACCCGCTTACCCAGCGCATCGGCTTCAGCGCGGGCATTGGCCGCCAGTGTCTTCACCGCATCAAATTCTTCACGCGATACAAGGTCAAGGCCGCCCGCCCATTCGCGCGCCCGTTCGCGCACGCTTGCCTCTGCTTCGCGTCCCATCCCCGCGACGGTTCCGGCAACGCCGTTCAAAACCTTCGCCAAATCGTCAAAAATGCGCTTTTCGCTTTGCATGTCATTCACTCCATTGCGGTCAGGGGATGGACCATATCATCCTATTTGGGGAGTCACGGCCGGAACGTAAAGGCTTTCCGCGTCGGGATTAAGCTGGTCGATCTGAAAATTCAGGATGGCCGCGAAGCTGATCCACACCAAATAGGGCACCATCAACCACGCCGCAGCCTTGCGAACCCGCGCAAATGCGAAGGTCGTGGCAATGGCAATGCCCAGCATGACAAGAATGATGAAAAATGCGGCTGTCACCTGATGTGCCCCAAAAAATATCGGCGACCATGTCAAATTTATCAAGAACTGCGCGACAAACAGCGCAACTGCGGGTCTCTGGTAAAGCGACCCACGCGCGTGAAGTACCATTGCGAATGCTAACCCCATAAGGAAAAATAGCGTTGGCCATACCAAACCAAATACCCAGCCTGGTGGCTGTGCCGCTGGCTGAATTAAGGTCTGATACCAAGCATTTTTCTCAGTCGATCCTGAAACCGCAGCAGATAGTGAACCCAGTAGCATAATGACAGGGATCACAAATAGCGCCAAGCGCATCAAAGTCATGCGCGCGGGCGACGAAGGTGTGAACTGGTTCATGACGTGGCTCCGATCTTGATCATCGCGATTCGGAGGAAACGCGTTCCGACTCCACATAAGCATTGGCGGCACATAGAACAAGGCCGCCTACCCGGTTGGGAAGACGGCCTTTGTTTCGTATATCAGCGCAAAACGCGCGCTGCGGCTTTTACTTGCGGGTGCCGGTCAAGCCCATCGAACCAAAGGCGCCAGCCTTCACTTCGCCGGTGATGGTATCGCCCGACACCGTTGCGGTGGCGTTCAAATGCATCGGCATAGGCACGGTGATGTCCATGCCCCAGCTCAACGTGTCGCCATCAACAGTGCCATTGGCGATGTCCATGGAACCAAGTCCACCGGACATCTGTCCTGAAAAGCTGCCGCCGTCGCTGTTGACGGTCAAAACTGCTTTTTGGTCACCCATTGGGCTTTTGATTGTTACGTCCCAATCACCATCAACTGCTGCCATATCCTTGCTCCTTATTTAGCTTTGTTGCTTGCATTGGTGTTAGCAGCTTCGGTCACCATTTCAATTGGCAATCCCAGTGCTTCCAACTGCGGTTTCACCTTCGCCGCATCGCCCACAACCAACCAAGTGACCTTGGATGGATCGACCTTAACCCGCATTGCGTCATTCAACGCCGCTGCGGTCAGCGTGCCATATTTGCTTGCCAATGTTTCGGCATAATTGAACGGCCGTTTGTACAGGCGATCTGCCTGCATTTGTCCCAGCACCGCCGATGATTGTTCGTAGCTGCCTGGCAGTTTGAGGACATTGCCCTTGATCGTCTTTTCCAGTTCAGCCGCCGTCACCGGCTTCGCGCCGTTAAAGTCCTTCAGCTGATCGATCAACACTTTGACCGAAGGTCCGGTCTGGTTGGTTTGCACAGGCGCGAACATGTAAAATGGTACGCGATCTTCGGCGCCATTGATTTGGCTCCGTACACCATAAGACCAACCCTTGGTTTCACGCAGGTCCATGTTGATACGCGACAAGAAGTCACCGCCGAAAATCTCATTCGCAGCGCGCAGGGTCAGCAAATCGTCCGATCCCTTTGCATCCAAAACAAGACCCGCAAGCACCAAGGATTGCGGTGAATTTGGACGGTCAATCAACAGAATTTTTGATTCAGGCGCAGGCAATGCGACCGCGAAATTCTTCGCTGGCGCGGCGGCTGTGGTTGGTGCCCACTTGCCAAAACGCTGTTCCAACATGGGCGTGATTTCTTTCAGGCTGGTGTCGCCCACGACAAAGATTTCCGCTTTCGATGGGTGCATCCATGCCTGATGGAAATTAGCCACATCCGCGCGGCTGATCGTCGCCACGGTCTCTGGATATCCGCTACCGGTCTGTGGTCCGCCATAAGGATGCGCCGCACCATATAGCAATGGCGGCAGGCGGCGCACCGCTATTCCCTGTGGCTGATTATTTTCCGACTTGATGCGGGTCAGTTGCTGAACGCGAACGCGCTCTAGCTCGTTGGTCGCAAAGGCCGGATTCTTGATAACATCCGCCAGAAGGTCGAGCGAAAGGCCAAGGTTAGGTTTGACCGCGCGCAAGCTCGCTACCGTCCGGTCAAGTGACGACCCGACCGTAACGTCAGCGCCCAATTTCTCTTCGGTTTCGGCAATTTGTGTTGAGGTCAGCGATGTTGTGCCTTCCATCAACATGGTGGACATCATCGATGCAATGCCACGCTTGTCGGCAGGATCCGCCGCATAGCCCGCATTGAAGCTCACCGCCACACGGACCGTTGGCACCGCCGCACGGCGCGCAAAGAACACTTTAATGCCATTGCTTAAGCTTGTTTCTTCAACCGTTGGGAAATCCAATGAAGGCGTGCTTGTTGGTTCGGGGAATTTGCTACGATCCTGAAAAGCAACGGGTGCCGACACAGATGCATCATCGGCACCTGGAGGCGCGTAAAATGCAGGTGCCGTCAAGGTTCCTGTGCGGCTGCCTGATCCAGCGGCGACTTCTTTATAGGCGTCACGCTCGCCAGGTTCGACGCGAATTTCAAGCACGGGGCGTGTCAGCCATTTCTGCATCGCGGCCTTGACCGCCTCTGGCTTTGCCGAAGCAAGGCGCTCCAATTCCTTTTTGTAGAAGGATGAATCCCCCACATATAATTGGCCTTCGGCCAAAGCGACGGCCTTGCCGCCAAAGCCGCCGACTTGTTCAAGACCGTCGATTTGCTGCGCAATATTGCTTGCTGCAACGCGCTGCACTTCTTCGGCGGTTGGGCCGGTTTTGATATAATCGGCCAAAATTTCATCCAGACGCTTGGCAACGGCATCGGCATCGCCGCCCGGCTTTACGTCCGCCTGAATGTTGACCAAGCTGCCATGCATGAAAGGAATAAGATAAGCAGACACGCCCACAACGCTCTGTTCCTGACGCACCAAAATATTATCCAGACGCGAACTCGACAGACCGCCAAGCGCGCTCATCGCGATGAACAATGAATTGGCATCAGGGTCGGCAATGCCCGGTACCACCCAGTTGCGATAGATACGCGTGGTCGGCACCTTGTCCTTCATGACGATTTTCACGTCTTTTTCGAGCGTTGGCACGGGCGCGTTCACGGGCGCAACTTGCTTGCCGCGCTTGATTTTGCCGAACCATTTTTCCACCAATGGCTTGGCTTGCGCCGCATTGATGTCGCCGGCCAGAACCAGAATGGCGTTATTTGGGCCATAATGGTCGATGAACCAATTTTTCATGTCATCGAGCGAAGCGGCTGACAAATCTTCGAGGCTACCGATCGTATCATGATGATATGGGTGGCCAACGGGAAACAGCGTCTCGGAACGCTTATAATCGACCAAGCCGAAAGGCTGATTGTCACCCTGACGCTTTTCGTTCGAAACAACGCCGATTTGGTTATCCAGCTTTTCCTTCGTCACCGCGTTGAGCAAAAAGCCCATACGGTCGCTTTCGAGGAACAAAGCGGATTCCAACGCCGTTGTCGGGACGGTCTGGAAATAATTGGTGCGGTCTAACCATGTGGTCCCATTCAGGTCGGTTGCGCCAATTTTCTTGGTATATTCAAAATAATCGCCCGGCGCATTTTCGCTGCCGTTGAACATGATATGCTCGAACAAATGGGCATAGCCCGTTTTGCCCTTTGGCTCGTTCTTGGACCCGACGCCATACCAGATGGACACGGCAACAATGGGTGCCTTGCGGTCTTCATGGACCAAAACGGTCAGACCATTGTCGAGTGTGAATTTTTCATGCGGAATATTGACCGCATCCACCAATTTCGAAACCGGCGCTGCCGACTGCGCGAAAGCGGGCGTGTGCGCCACAAGCATCGAACCCGACATCATCAGGGCAAGCGTTAATTTACGGATCATATTCTGCTCCTATAGATATAAATCATTGGCGCCAAAGATAGCGGCGATGCAGGCAAACACAATGTGATGCCCAAAAATTTTCGACAAACGGCGTTTACGGCCGATAACGGCGTTTTGCATTCTTGACGGCGTCAGCCCATTCGAAATGAACGGGTTTGTACTGGCCCGCGACAAACAATTTCATCTGATCGGTATAATGCGGCGATTCGGGGCGCGTAGTCGCCGAACCATAAGGCTGGATCGATTCCGATTGCACCTTGCCATCCTTGTCCCATCGCATCAGCATGATGTAGCTATCGCCATGGCGGACGCGCATTTTGCCGTCGGCCTGGTCAGCGTCCCAAGCAGTTGTCGCGCGCAGTGCATCGGTTCCCCCGAGCATCCCCAAATCGACATTTCCGCGTCTTAGGCGCTGAATATCGGCAAGCGGCGGGTCAATTCGGCCGAAACGCTCTTTAAACTCTGTGACAGCCTCCTGCAGGGTTTGGCGGGGATCGGGCATCTCTTCCCCGCGCCAGTTTCGTCTTGCGCCAAAGCGGATAATGCGCTCGGCAAAGGCGTCCGCGCGGCCCTTGCCATCGCTTGACCAATCCCAGCTGGCGAGCAGCTTTTGCGCTTCCGCAAGTTCGGGCGCATCTTTCAAATCCAGCGCCGCAAAGGACGCCATCCACGCCCCGACCCAGCTTTTTTTGCTATAGATCATGTCCATCTTAATCGCGAGCAGCTCTTGCGGCGTAATCGACGTATCTGCGGCCAGCAATTCTGTGGCGCGCAAACCGCGGTTAGTCATGCCAAGCTCAATGCCCAAATAAGGCGAATAAGCCGAACGATCCAGTTCCGAACCCGGACCCGCCGCCAGAAACGGCGTGTTATTCGCGTTCTGGACAAAGCCCGATGCTGGATTCACTATCTTGGGATAACGGTCAAAGCCAACCGGCCCTGCCCACATGGCCGCCGAGGTGTCGCCCGGAAGCAGCTTGGTATAATCATATCCCGGTTTACGGTCGGGGAAGAGCGCGTTGTAAATATAGGCAACGCGGCCGGTCTTATCGGCATAAATGAAGTTCGTCGCGGGAATACCGCCAATCGCCATCGATTGGGTCCATTCGTCCCAATTCGACGCTTTGGTATTGCGATAATATTGCTCAACGACTTTTACATTGTCGATGCCCGCATAGCGGATCGCGAAATAGCCCTTGTCATTTTTGATGACCGGTCCGTGGATGGAACGGTATACCGTCTGCGGCACCGGCAAATTGAACGGTCCCATTTTCACCGGCAACCAGACGCGTTTCGATGATAAGGGCATCCATTTACCGTCATAACGATATTGGTCGCCCGCTTTGTTCATCACCAATTTATAGACATCGATCAGGTCAGGGCGGTTGACGGTATTGGTCCAGCCCAAATGACGATTGTGGCCCAACAAAACGAAAGGCGATCCGGGGAACAAGGCCCCCGCCATATCCAGACCCTCACCCGAATGCGTGACGGCTTCGTACCATGCAACTTGCCCTTCATACGGTTGGTGCGAATTGGAAATCAGCCATGTCTTGCCATCTGCCATCCGCTTGGGCGCAATCGCAAAAGCATTAGAGCCGTTCATTTCCGGATCCCGCCCAATGGGGGTCATTGGCGCGGCACTCTCCTTTGGCTGTGGCTTGCCTTCGGTCAACGCGCCAATGACAGAATCCAGGCCGTAGAAGAACGGCGCACGCAGCACGAAGCCCGTGACGATATCTTGCCCGGTTACGGGAAACAGCTTCGACAGGCGGACTTCTTCTGGATGTTTGGACGCATAATGGTTCACACCCGCAGCATAGGCCTCTGCCACCGCGCGGACTTCGGGCGACAATTCCATATAGCGCTTCTCGGCCGTCTCCCGCGCACCCAAAAGGTGCATCACATAATCGACCTTAGCCCCATCGGATCCGGCAAGCGCGCCATAGCGCCCACGCGTCATGGCCACGACATCCTGTATCGTCGAGAAATCATCTTCTGCATGGGCAAAGGCCAGGCCATAAGCGGTATCGGCATCTGTCTTGCCGTTGATATGCGGCACGCCAAATTCGTCGCGCACAATTTCTACGTCATAAGTGCGCTTTGGCATTTCATATCCCGTGGCCGCCAACGGCTCCCACAACGCGCCTGCACCCGCAACGACACCGACAAGCGCCAAGGACGCCCACAAAAATTTCCGCATATCATTTCCCCCTGCAATGAGACCTTGTCACATCGGTCCATTTGCTTACATAGTCGGCATAACCAAGATTTACGGAAAGGAAAGTCCCTCTATGCATCGCAGCTTCTTCGCACTTGCTTTGGCAAGCGCCGCAATCACCCCCGCATTTGCGCAAGCTGACGTCATTGGCTCGGGCATTTCGCCATCCTCGGCAACGCATTCGCAAACGCGCCCCATCAATTTCGCTACGACCGTGCCAACCTCCGGCGCTTTGGTGATATTGATGCGCAACGCGACGCTGCCCGCCAATGTGGTGGATGCAGCAACGGCACAAGCATTGAACGCGGCCATCGCTTCGGCAAAGTTTGAAGGCAAAGAAGGCAGCGCCTTGTCGCTACGCGGCATTGGTAGTTATGCACGCATCGTGCTGAGCGGCGTTGGCGAAGCAGGCGACCGCGTGATGCACATCCGCAACGCATCGGGCAAAGCTGCGCAGGATTTACGCGATGAAGGTCAAGCCATCACCATCACAGGCGACCTCAACCAAGACGAAGCCGCTGCAGCGGCCTTGGGCTATGCCATGGGCCAATATCGGTTTGACCGTTACAAAACCGTCGATCGCAAAACCCCGCCTATGAACCCCGTGACCATCATCAGCAGCGATGCGGGTGGTGCCGAGGCCTTGTGGAAGTCGCGCCATTCGGCACTGGCAGAGGGCGTTTCTTTGTCGCGCGATCTGGCGGCGGAACCCGCCAATGTCATCTATCCCGAAACCTTTGTTGAACGCGTGCGCGCGGCTTTCGGCAACACCGCAAATGTCAAAATTGAAGTGCTAGATGAACCGATGATGCGCAAATTGGGTATGGGCTCACTTGTTGGTGTTGGCCAAGGGTCGCGCCGCCCGTCGCGCCTGATGATCGTCGAATATCGCGGTGCAGGCGATGGCGCGCCATTGGCTATGGTCGGCAAGGGCATTACTTTCGATTCTGGCGGTACCTCGTTGAAACCGGGGGCTGGTATGTGGGAGATGAAGGCGGACATGTCTGGCGCAGCCAGCATCATGGGCGCTGTATTGTCGCTCGCAAAGTCAAAGGCATCAGTGAACGTCATCGGCGTGGCCGCGCTGGCCGAAAACATGCCCGGCGGCAATGCGCAGCGTCCCGGCGATGTCGTGCGTACGATGAGCGGTAAGACCATTGAGATTCTCAACACTGACGCCGAAGGCCGTTTGGTCATGGCGGACGCCAATGAATATGTGATTTCCAATAAAAAGCCCGGCGCTTTGGTAAACATGGCGACGCTGACAGGCGCTATCGTTAGCGCGCTGAATGACGAATATGCTGGCCTGTTCAGCCGCGATGACAAATTGGCAGCAGCGGTTACCGCAGCGGGCACGGCAACGGGCGAAGATGTGTGGCGGATGCCGCTGCACAAAAACTATCTCGATGATATGAAATCCGACATTGCCGACATCAAAAACGTCGTTGAAGGCGGCGGCCCAGGTGCAGGTCTCGGCGCCACCTTCGTTGGCTTCTTCGTCGATAAAAATATTCCTTGGGCACATCTTGATATTGCAGGCGTTAATTGGGCGGACCGATCCGGGCCAGTGACGCCAAAGGGTGCATCGGGCTGGGGCGTGCAACTGCTGGATGCGCTTGCCCGCAATTGGAGATAAGGTTAGCGGCGTCCCATTTGCGTGCAACGGGCGCCGCACTTGTGTCGCAGGAATGCTGCACTACATTCTAAATAGGCATGGCGGCTTTGTGCACAAAGCCACCATCGACATTTAGGAAATAGCGCATGAACCTCGAAAAATTTACGGACCGCGCCAAGGGTTTTCTGCAAAGCGCGCAGACCGTTGCCATTCGCATGAGCCATCAGCGGATAGGGGCGGAACATCTCCTGAAAGCCTTGCTCGAAGATGAGCAGGGCATGGCGTCTGGCCTCATCAAGGCTGCTGGTGGCGATGCGGCGACCGCGTTGCGCGAGACGGACGCGGCGCTCGCAAAGGTGCCTGCTGTATCGGGCGGCGGCGCGCAGCAGACCCCCGGTCTCGACAATGATGCCGTGCGCGTGCTCGATGCCGCCGAACAGGTCGCGCAAAAGGCGGGCGACAGCTATGTCACCGTGGAACGTCTGTTGCTGGCGTTGGCGCTCGCCAAGACCAGCGCCGCCGGCAAGGCATTGGCCGCGGCAGCCGTCACCGCCGAAGGGCTAAATGCCGCAATCAACGCTCTGCGGGGTGGCCGCACCGCCGATACCGCGGGGGCAGAGGACCGTTATGACGCGCTGAAGAAATTTGCGCGCGACCTGACCGAAGTCGCGCGCGCCGGAAAATTGGATCCTGTCATCGGCCGCGACGAAGAAATCCGCCGCACGATCCAAATCCTTGCCCGCCGGACAAAGAATAACCCTGTACTCATCGGCGAACCCGGTGTCGGCAAAACGGCGATAGCCGAAGGGCTGGCCTTGCGTATCGCCAATGGCGACGTGCCCGATAGCCTGAAGCATCGCAAATTGCTGTCGCTCGACATGGGTGCGTTGATCGCGGGCGCAAAATATCGCGGCGAATTTGAAGAGCGCCTGAAGGGCGTGCTTGATGAGGTCAAGCAAGCCGAAGGCGACATCATCTTATTCATCGACGAAATGCATACATTAATCGGCGCGGGCAAAGGCGAAGGCGCGATGGATGCCGCAAACCTCATCAAGCCCGCTTTGTCGCGCGGGGAGCTGCACTGCATCGGCGCAACCACGCTCGATGAATATCAAAAACATGTCGAAAAAGACCCGGCACTTCAACGCCGGTTTCAACCGATTTTCGTCGGTGAACCCACGGTCGAGGATACCATCTCCATCCTGCGCGGGTTGAAGGAGAAATATGAGCTGCACCATGGCGTGCGTATTACCGATAGCGCATTGGTGAGCGCTGCCACGCTGTCGCACCGCTATATTGCCGACCGTTTCTTGCCTGACAAAGCCATCGACCTGATGGACGAGGCCGCGTCGCGGCTGCGGATGGAGGTTGAGTCCAAGCCAGAAGAGATTGAAACGCTAGACCGCCGGATCATCCAATTAAAGATTGAACGCGAAGCCTTGGGTAAGGAAAGCGATGCGGCGTCCAAGGACCGTCTGGCTAATCTGGAGGGCGAGCTTGCCAATCTGGAGCAGCAATCGCTCGAGCTCACGCAGCGTTGGCAGGCGGAAAAAGACAAAATTTCTGCCGAAGCCAAAATCAAAGAGCTTCTGGATGGCGCGCGCATCGAATTGGAACAGGCGCAGCGATCCGGCGACCTCGCCAAAGCGGGCGAGCTGCAATATGGCACGATACCGGGCTTGGAAAAGCAACTAGAGGTGGCCGAGGCCGCCGCCGGCAATGCCATGCTGCGCGAAGAAGTGACCGCGCAAGACATCGCCAGCGTCGTCAGCCGCTGGACCGGCATACCTGTCGACAAAATGTTGGAGGGCGAACGCGATAAATTGCTCAATATGGAGCAGCTGATCGGCGCGCGCGTTATAGGCCAGAAAGATGCCGTCGAAGCGGTGTCCAAGGCAGTGCGCCGGTCGCGCGCCGGGCTTCAGGACCCGAACCGCCCCCTTGGTTCGTTCTTGTTCCTGGGGCCAACGGGCGTTGGCAAGACCGAGCTGACAAAAGCGCTCGCGTCGTTCTTGTTCGACGACGACAATGCGATGGTGCGTATCGACATGTCCGAATTTATGGAAAAGCACAGCGTCGCGCGGCTGGTCGGTGCGCCTCCAGGCTATGTCGGTTATGAAGAAGGCGGCGTGCTAACTGAAGCTGTCCGCCGCCGGCCTTATCAGGTCGTGTTGTTCGACGAAGTGGAAAAGGCCCATGCAGACGTTTTCAATATCCTGCTACAGGTGTTGGATGATGGCCGCCTGACCGATGGTCAGGGCCGCACCGTCGATTTCTCCAACACACTCATCATCCTGACATCCAATCTGGGGAGCCAGCATCTCGCCGCGTTGGAAGACGGGCAGGATGTGAAAGAGGTCGAACCGCAAGTCATGGAGATCGTGCGCGCGCATTTCCGGCCCGAATTTCTGAACCGCTTGGACGAGGTCATATTGTTCCACCGTTTGGGCGCCGATCATATGGCCCCGATCGTCGATATTCAGGTGCAGCGCGTGCAAAATTTGCTCAAAGATCGCAAGATCACTCTGTCCTTGTCCGATGAAGCTAAAGCATGGCTGGGGCGCGTGGGCTATGACCCAGTCTATGGCGCACGCCCCCTAAAACGCGCCATCCAACGCTATCTCCAAGACCCGCTAGCAGACATGCTCTTGCGCGGTGGCATTCCCGATGGCGCCACGGTGATGGTGGAAGAAGGCGATGGCGGGTTGAAAATGGCGGTGTAGGTGGCACTTATTGCCGAGATCATTCTGGTTACAGCGCAAAGTCGCCGTAGCCAGAATGCTAGAATATAGTCAGGCAAAAGCTTTCGCGCGTTGCAAATCGATTTCCAGCGAACCGGCCTTATTGGCCACTGGGACGTGAAGTTCCATCCTCGACCAAGCGTCGGGCCAGATCATTGCCAGAATCTGTCATTGCACGCCACTGCGCCAATGTCTTACATACCTTCCCTTTTTTCACCAGTGACCCTGTCACCCGAACGGTGCGACATTTGATGGCTTGGTCAGGGTCAGAAACTTTATCGGTGGGTGCATTAGCCGCCTTGTCGGTTCCCGATAGCTGAACGGGTGCTTGAGCCGAAACCGAAGAGGTTGAGCTAATAATCAACATTGCAAGCAAGAGAGTGCGCATAAAAAATTCCTTAATTATTTCTGCTCATTAACATATCTCAAGAGCGCCCTCAACGCGCAAATTTAAAGCCCGTAGCGTCCGCCGCAGTATAATAACGGGTAATGACGTTTTGTTCTGCAATGGTTAAATGCGGGTTCCATACGTCAAAGATCAGAACGGCACGATAATGATCGCTATCATTCCAGGCTTCATGCTCGATGGTATCGTCAAAGGCAAAAGCCTTCCCCACCTGCCATTCGCGGGTTTCGCCGCCAACGCGGAAGCCACAATTTTCTGGCACGATCAGCGGTAAATGCACAATCGCGCGGGTGTTTGTGACGCCTGTATGCGGTGGAATGCGCGTGTGCGGCTTTAATATTGAGAAAAACGCGCTGGGTGCACGGCCCGGAAGCGTTGTAGTCGGTAAGCTGGCCAAGGCGGCCGCTGTGTGCGGACAGCGGTCCAAAACGGCCTTATTTGGTTGCCCATATTCCCACAAAAAACATGCGCCCCAGTCAAGTGACTGGTCGAGCGCTGACCATTTATTTTCAGGGACGCCTGCATCCATCTTAACATAAGGCCGCAGCGCGTCACCCGGATCGGCCAGCAGTGCCTCTAATTCTTTGCGTATGTCGTCTGTCGCGGCTTCAATGGCGGGCATCCATGGGAAATGATGCCTGTCGAAAAACTCATCCGCCGGAAGGAAGGGATAATATAGGCCTTCGCATATGTTCACATAAGTTCGCCGGCGGCCCAGTGCGGCGTCGACAAACGCCTGACTGCGGCGCAGCTCTGTTTCATCCATGGTACCGGACAAGGGCGCCAGTTCCGTGGTAACTGCATCTGCAATTTCGAGCGTCGCATGCGCAACAAATGCCTGCCCCTTCTGCAATGCTGCGGCAATATCTGGAGACAGGTCTGAAGCGTGCGCCGCCATTTGGAGCACGCCGCTCCACGCGACAAGCGCTTGTGCCTTTTCACCTATACGCTCATGCAATTCGGCCTTGCGGAGCCAAGCCATGAAGTCCCGGCGGTCTATGTTAATTGCGGCGTCGAGCGCCTCCATTTCGCCTTTGTCATCGCCTTGCGCGCGCCGTGCGGTTGCAACATTGCGCCAAAGTGCACTCGACATTGGATCATGCGTAGTCGCAGCCACAAACAGGCGCTCAGCATCGACATAGTTTCCGGCCCGCAGGGCAAGCATGCCTTGGCTGTTCAATCGGGCCGCTTCGGGTGGTGGTGCGCTCTCGTTCATAAGGCGAATGCTTGCCATTTACCGGTAGAAACGGCAAGGTCGTTGATGTCATGGAGAATGATAATAGCAAAATATGGCACGACGGCGCATGGCTTGCGCATCGATATGATGCGTCCGCAGATGCCTTTCATATGCGTTATGTAAGCCGTCAGGCGCACAATGCGGCCACCTTCTTGACCGATGAATATCTTGGGGCGGAACCAAATCCGTTCGTCCTACCACGGAACGAAGCCAAAGCGCACAAAGCTGATAACGGCAATCTGCATTTTATTTTGCATTCCGCCTTTTGTGCATCAACCATGTTCGCCAACGGATTTGATCTGCCGGGCCTGTCAATGGGTCTGAAGGAACCCGTCTTGTTGAACGACATTGTTGGCTTTCGTCGGCGTGGCGCACCACCCGCGGCGGTGGCGGAACGTTTGGGTGATGCGCTGGATATGCTGGCGCGGCCCTTTGACGCCGATCTGGCGGTTGTTGTAAAGCCGTCCAATATTTTCAATGCGCTTGCACCTGCATCGCTTGCCATGCGCCCAAAAAGCAAAGCCATTCTGGTATATGCACCACTTTCGGTGTTTCTTTTGTCTGTGGCGCGTAAGGGCCTTTGGTGCCGATTATGGTGTCGCGAGCTTTTAGAAGGTCAACTTACCGATGGGATAGTTGATCTGGGTTTTGAGCCAGCTGATTTCTTCCGGCAGACCGATTTGCAAATCGCCGCAGTGGGGTGGCTGGCACAGCAGAAGCTGTTTCATGATATGACGCAAAAGTTCGGATCGGAGCGCATAGCAACGCTGGACAGCGAGCAGTTGACCGCAAATCCCGGCAAGGCCTTACGCGCTGCGGCATCCCACTTTGGGCTCGGCGATCATGCCGCCGCAAACGACGCACATCCCGCGTTTGGCACGCATAGTAAGTTTGGCGGTGGTTTCCGGACTGAGGACCGGCGCGCCGAATATGCTTTGGCGCAAACCGCATATGGCGACGAAATTGAAAAGATTCTGATTTGGGCAGAAGCGGTCGCCGCATCTGCCAACATCCCGCTGACCTTGGAAGCTACGCTCCGCATTTGAAGCGCCCGGCCTAAGCTATTGAGGCCAGACATAATCTAAACAAACATAACGCAGTTTTGCAGGTCGTGGTTCAACACGACGTTGCAACAAAAAAGGGCGGACATTGCTGCCCGCCCCCTTTTTTCGTTAAGTGCTCTTCAGATTAGAAGCGCAGCTTTGCCGTTACAGCATAGCGACGACCCAGCGCGTCGTAAGTCGACGGGAAGGTGTTACCGCTGTTGTACGATGTCGAACCAGCATTGTTACCGGTCAGTGGCGGCTCTTTGTCGAACAAATTCTGCACCGTAGCGGTGATTGTCAGATTTTCGTTAACATTGATACGCGTTGACAGATCAAAGTAATCATATGCGCTGATCTTGCCGAAGTTAGCCGTCCGGCCACCGACGCCCAGAACTGAATCGCCAATGGTTCCGTTGAAGAACGCACCACCGTCGAGGACGTCAAGTGGCTCTTGCTCCATCGCCGAGAGATGACGCCACAACAACGATACGTCGAACTTGTCGTACGACACTGTTGTACGCTGCGACCATGAGAAGTCAGGCTGCAGTGAACCACAGTTCGAGCTGAAGTAACCGGTGCAATCACGATTGACGGATTCAGGGTTAAGCACGAACGCGTTGAACGTCGACTTGAACGTGTAGTTACCGTTGAACGACAAGGCCAAAGCGATTTTGTCGGTCAGATCGGTCTTGTAGTTCAAGATCAAGTCGATACCGTCAGTTTCAATGGCACCCGCGTTCGACAGAACCGAAGGCAAGCCAGTGAACGTGCTTGGGTCACCGCTCAAGCTACCATCGGCAGGGCTACGGCGAATGCTCGTACAAGCTGCCGAGGTCGATGCGCCAGCCGCTGGGCTGAATACATTCGTGCCAAAGCAGGCTGCGATTACGTCACCAGGTGTTGGCGACGAAATGGCACCTTTTACCTTGATGTTGTAATAATCGAGCGAAGCAGTGAAGCCTGGGATTGCGGCAGGCTGGAATATCGCACCAACCGTGAAGCTGTCCGATGTTTCAGGCTTAATGTTGACGTTACCACCACCAGTCGAGTTCACCTGGCCTGCGTTAGGCTGAGGAATCGAGTTGATGTTGCCCAAGTTGGCACCTTGCGCCAAGCAAACGGCACGAAGTTCACCAGTTGGACCAGAAGCTGGACGTCCTGGCAATACCGCACCAGCGGTCGTCAACGTTGCGCAAGGATCGGTACCAAGGTTGGTCAATCCTGTGTTCACTGGTGAGAACAATTCACCAATGTTCGGAGCGCGAACGGCACGTGCGAAGTTACCGCGAACGGCAAGTCCTTCGATTGGCTCCCAAGTACCACCAGCCTTAAAGGTTGTGGTGTTGTACGATGGGTTACCTGGTGCGTCGACTGTGTACGACGAATAACGAAGGCCGCCTTCAACAGTCAGGCTGTTAATGAACGGCTTGTCTGCAGCCACAGGCACAACAAGTTCACCGAAGGCTTCATATACGTCGAAGCCACCTGTGATGTCTGGTGTCGCACCACCGGCACCGCCAAGATCGCCGCCTTTGGCAAGCGCGTCAGCGCCCTGACGAGCGGTATATTTACGATACTCACCGCCGACAGCAAATGCCACGGAATCTTCAGCAAATGGGCTGGTAATGCCTGCATCGCCGTTGATTGTTCCCTTGACTTGCGCAAGCGAGGTTTTCGTAAAGCTGGTGCTTTCCTGTACCAAGAATGGAATTGCTTGCGGTTGAATGGTTCCAAACACGTTAGCTGCAACGCATCCATTTGATGTGTCGAAGCAAACTGGAGCCGCTGCTGTTCCGCCTGCGCGAAGCGACTGACGGAAACGCGAGTTCAAGGTATAACCCTTAATCGTCTGGATGTTTTCACTTTGGCCATAGGCACCTGTGATGTCCCAGTCGATTGAGTCAGTGATCGAACCACGGGCACCCAAACGATAATCGAATACGGTTGTGACATATTCGGAAATACGTGGACCAGCTTCGACTGCACGACGGGCAAACAGTGTCTGCGGGTTCGGGTTGTAGCCTTCACCAGCTTCGATCACGCCATTGCCGTTCACGTCGAATGGCTGCCATGCTTGCAATACAGCAAGACCGTTGCCGGATGTGGTAGCCGTTGCAGACGCACCGCCGGTACCAATTTCAAGGTAACCAGCCTGTCCAGGACGCAAGTTGGGGTTAGCCGCGGCATCGCACTGCGCTTGTGTGAAGCGTGGGGTATAAACCGTCGCGCTTGGGTTCACGTCAAATGCGCAGAACTGGTTCCGCATAGCGGCAGGCAAGAACGGGTTGTTCAAAGGAAGGTTTACAGCGATGCTGAACGCGCCCGAAGGTGCGATGATCGTGTTTACAGTGTTCTTTGAGAACAAACCACGCGAATATACTTCAATGTCATCGCTGACTTCGTACCGCGCTTGACCGAACATGTTGAAACGCTCGAACGGAGTTTGGAAGACGTTATATGGGTTGAAGTTAAAGGTCGAGAAGGTCGGAACGAGCTGACCTGCGTCGTTGATTTGGTTGGTACCGCCATTGGCCGTACCGCTTACAAGACGAGCACCCGAGAAGCGCGACGGGAACGCCGTGCCTGAACCAAGCGCCGTACCAGCATAGGTTTCAAGAGTGGTGAG
>Ga0208305_10000074_pt1 | contig 56329 bp, 57 predicted proteins | sample ColrivemetaGS741_FD_187605 | JGI IMG/M metagenome (GOLD analysis project Ga0208305, IMG submission 187605) | Estuarine microbial communities from the Columbia River estuary - Flood tide ETM metaG S.741 (SPAdes) (version 2) | ecosystem: Environmental > Aquatic > Marine > Intertidal zone >... | reverse complement strand
TTATTATTTTTTATAATATTTTTTGAATTTAAAATAAGCAAAAATTGATAAAACAGCTACAATAGCAATTGAATAATATACAAAATTTGGTGTGATTACCTTATCTCCACTAGCATAGGAATGCAAACCTGATAAATAAAAATTAACACCAAAATAGGTCATTAATATAGAAGCAAAAGCAGCAATTGAAAATACGTTAAAAGTAAATCGGCTTCTTAAACCAGGAACTAATCTTAAATGCAATACAAATGCATAAATCATAATACTAATTAATGCCCAAGTTTCTTTTGGATCCCATCCCCAATAGCGTCCCCAGCTCTCGTTTGCCCATTGTCCACCTAAAAAGTTACCTATTGTTAACATTACTAAACCTACTGTTAAAGACATTTCATTAATAGTGGTCAGCTCTTTTATCATAGCTCCAATTTTGGCTTTGTTTTTTTCTGTTGTTAAAACCATTAGAATTAATGAAATTAAACCTAATATCATTCCTAAAGCAAACGGTCCGTAACTAGCAACAATTATTGAAACATGGATCATTAACCAATATGAATTTAATACTGGTTGAAGGTTTGCAATTTCGGGATCCATCCAGTTCCAATGGGCTACCATTAAAATAAATGCTGTTAAAAATGCTGTAGCAGCAATGGTCATAGATGATTTACGTCCAAAAATTAATCCGAATAACATTGTTGCCCAACCTACATATATCATAGATTCATATGCATTACTCCAAGGAGCGTTTCCACTCACAATCCAACGTGCAATTAAGCCTCCAGTATGCATTAAAAACAGTAGAATAATAATGGCTATGCTTCCTTTAATTAAGTAATTTATTACTTTGTTTGAATTGAAAATTTGAAAAATTACAAATAAGAACATTAAGGTTCCTATGTACATATAATAACTATATATTGTTCTAAAAACATCATATTTATTATAAGCAATTTCTAAGTCAATTTTATGATTTGATGGATATACAGCATCACCGTATTTTTTTTGAAATTTTATAATCCCATCAATAATTTCATCTGACTGTGAATAGTCTTTTGTTATTGTAGACTCTGACAATGTTTGTAAGTATATTGGTAATATTTGACGTACAAATAAAGAATCCTGACCTTTAAAATTTGTTGGTTGAATATTGTTATGCGACACCCAAGTGTGATTAGTGTCGTTTGGAATTGGAAATATTCGTAAAATATCACCAGTAATGGCCGAGTATAGTAAATTTACTCTTCTGTCTACATTAATAATATCTTTTTCAAACTTACTTTTTATATTGCTTTTTTGAGCTTCTTGTTGAAGTTCAGAAATTTTATACATTCCCTTAGTATCAAAAAAACTTGACAATGATGCATATTTTTGGTCGTGAGAAATACCAATAATATCTCTTAATTTGGTGTTCCCTTTTTCAATATAAATTACTGGAATTTGAAACCAAACTCTTGGATTTTGTTGAATAGATAAAAATACCTGTGTAGCATTCATGTCTTCATAAGTATCGTGTTTACTTACTTTACGTAATAACTCTGATGCATATGTATGTACAGGTTTCATTCTTCCTCCAGCGTCTTGAATAATAAGTCTACTAAACTTTTCAGTATGTTCTAAACTTATTTCATTAGCTACTAATGCAGAATCAATTTGCATTGCTGACATTACATGATTGTGCTCTTGTCCAAAAGAAAAAACAGAAAATAAAAGTAAAGCTAAAATAGAAAGGGATGTTTTTGTGTTTTTTAATTTTTGTAAACTTTTTCTTAAGAAATCAAAACGTGTACCTGGCATAAATAAAATTAATATTAAACCTGCATATAATAAGAAATACCCAACATATGTAATTGTAGATCCCCAAAAATCGTGATTTACTGAAAGATGAGTTTCTTCATATTCTTCTGTTATATTGTAGCTAGATTGAAAGAATTTATAGCCTTTATAATTTAAAATATTATTCATAAAAATTCTAAAATCAAAAGTTTCACTTGGATCTATAACTGTTACTTCACTTGCAAATGACATAGCACTTTCAGAACCAGGATACTTATCTAATTGAAAGTCATTTAATTTAATACTAAAAGGTAATTGCATTTGCATAGCACCATAGCTCATTCTGAAGTTTAAATTTCCAACCGAAAATTGTGTTGGTGGCTGAATGGCAAATTTACCGCCATTTAATTTTATATGTTTTGTTTCTCCACCAGCAATAACTTCAAATTCTAATTGAGCTAAAGAATTAGCGTCTTTATCTCCTGAAACTGTTTTATAGGCACCTTTTACTGGACCACTAGGAACAACAAATTGTAAACCTGCAACTGCATGAACAGATAAAATTGAAAATTCTTGTAATGAATCTTTTACAATTGTACCTTCAAATTTATCGGCCATTCTATAAAATTGGCCATCAACAGCAGATTTAATTTTTAAATTACCATCAACAGTTTTAAAATCTATAACATTATTATTAGGAGAGTCAAAACCTACTTGTACACCGTGAACATTCTCAATATCTCCTTTTTTAATGTAATGATTATGCCTTCCGCCTCCGCCAGACTCTACTAACAATAAATATTCATCCCCAGTTTCATTTTCCTCAAATACTTCCGTTGCATTTGGGGTGTAATTTGTTAGTTTTACAGATACATCAGTACCTTTAAAATCAGTATAATAATTGAAATTATTATTGCTAATTGTTGATAATAAAATTGGTTTATGAAAAGGAGCTTTTTGTTCATTCCCATCATTTACAACAATACTTATATAGTTTTTGTCAGACAAAAAAGTATTGCTAACATTTCCTTCTTGTATTGGCATAATTCCTTCAAAACTAATATATCGGGTTATTCCTGCTCCAACAATAATTAAGAAGAAAGCAAGGTGAAAAGTTAGGACTACCAATTTTTCTTTTCGAAGTAATTTATATTTAAAAATATTTCCAAAAAAGTTAATTGCAAAAAACACCATAATTCCTTCAAACCACCAAGCATTGTATATTAATGCTTTTGCCGTTTCAGTTCCATGGTCGTTTTCTATAAAGGTTGCAACTCCCATTGAAGCAGCAAAAATTAAAAAAAGAACAGCCATTAATCTGGTTGAATATATAAATGATAAAAATTTTGTCATTATTGTAATTTTTATATTAAAAATAATAGTTGTGCAAAACTAATGATAATTGTCATAAAATAGGGTTTTAATTAAAATTTTAAGAAAATTATAATATGTAATTTGCGAAAACAAAGATAATTGTAACTTTAATTACAATAGCTGATTATTGTCATTAATCTAGACAGTTATTTTATATGCAAAACAATGAAAAAAACATAAAAAGGTGTAAATTTGTAATTCGAAAATATTTTTTATGTATACGATAAGTTTTTACAAAATGTATTTTAATAGTTTATTAAATGTAAAGCGCCCAGAGTGTTTTACTTTTTCTTAATTCTTCGTTTTTGTAGTTAAAATACTACACTTTTAAATTTATTTTTCACTTTTAAATTACACTAATGGAATTACCATACGCAGAACCATATAAAATAAAAATGGTTGAATCTATCAACAGATCAACTAAAGAGCAACGATTAAAATGGATAAAAAAAGCACATTACAATTTATTCAATCTTTCTTCAGATAAAGTATTTATTGATTTGTTGACCGATTCAGGTACAGGAGCAATGAGTGATAAGCAATGGGCAGAAATGATGATTGGAGACGAAAGTTATGCAGGGTCATCATCTTTTTTAAAACTTAAAAATACAGTTAAAAAAATAACAGGATTTAAATATTTCTTGCCTACACACCAAGGAAGAGCGGCTGAGAATGTATTGTTTTCAGCATTAGTTAAAGAGGGTGATGTTGTACCTGGGAATTCGCATTTTGACACTACAAAAGGACATATTGAATTTAGAAAAGCAACGGCAATTGATTGTACAATTGATGAAGCTTTTGATACGTCAGCAATTCATCCATTCAAAGGAAATATTGATTTAAATAAATTAGAGAATGTTTTTAAGAAATATCCAATGGAAAAAATTCCGTTTGTAATTCTTACAATAACTTGTAACAGTGCTGGTGGGCAGCCAGTTTCTGTTAAAAACACAAAAGAAGTTTCTGAACTTTGTAAAAAATATGGTATTCCTTTATATTTTGATGCTGCTCGTTTTTCTGAAAACGCCTATTTTATTAAAAAAAGAGAAGATGGATATGCTGATAAAACTATAAAAGAAATTGTAAAAGAAGTTTTTTCTTATGGTGATGGTATGACAATGAGTGCAAAGAAAGATGGTTTAGTGAATATGGGTGGTTTTGTAGCTTTAAATAATAAAGAAGTGTTTAAGCAAGCTACTGTCTTTAATATAATGTTTGAAGGTTTTATTACCTATGGAGGAATGAATGGACGTGACATGGGAGCTTTAGCAGTTGGTTTAAATGAATCTACAGAGTATAACTATTTAGAAAGTCGAGTAGAACAAGTTGCTTATTTAGGGAAAAGGCTTGTAGAATATGGAGTTCCTGTTCAGCAACCATTTGGAGGACATGCCATTTATATTGATGCAAATAAGTTTGTACCAACAATTCCACGGGATGAATATAGAGGACAGGCTTTAGCCGTTGAGTTATATATTATAGGTGGTATTAGAGGTGTTGAAATTGGAACGGTTTTGGCTGATAGAGATCCTGTTACACGTAAAAATAGATTCCCAGAATTAGAATTAGTTCGTTTAGCAATACCAAGAAGAACTTATACAAATAATCACATGGACTATATTGCTGCGTCAATAAAAAATATTTACGATACAAGAAATGAAGCTAAATCGGGATATGAAATAATAGATGAAGCCCCTATTATGAGGCACTTCACTGTTAAATTCAAAAAAATATAATACTTGTTACTCTTTTTTTGTAATTTTGCATAATAAAGAAATCAAACAATTTATTTATTATGATGTTATCTCGTGCAAGTAAGTATGCTATTTTATCAACATTGTTTTTGGCAGAACATTCTAGTGAAACCCATAAAATAAGTGTAAAGGTTATCGCTGAAAGCATTGATGTGCCTAATCCGTTTTTAGCTAAATTATTTCAGCAATTAGTGCGTGGTAAGATCATTTCTTCAACTAAAGGGCCAAATGGAGGTTTTTATTTAACAAAGAAAAATGGAAAAAAAACGGTACTTGATATCATTGAAAACATTGATGGTTTAAGTAGAATAAGCGAGTGTTTTTTGGGTCTTTCAGAATGTGATGGCTTAAACCCTTGTCCAGTTCATTTTATTGTTGAACCTTTTAAAAATGGCATACTTGGGAAATTCCGAGATTTAAGTATTATGGAATTTTCTAAAGAAATTATTGCTCAGGGAAGAAAATTAACAATTAAAGATATTTCTCCAATATAACTAAATGACATTTATCATACATAGAGTCAAAAATATGATTTAATTTTGCAACATAATAAAAGATAAAAAGGTCTTTTAATATTTATAATAATTAACCAATAAACTATTTAAAACATGTTATCTAAAAAACAAGCACGGGCTTTCTTTCTTGGAGGTACATTGGTAACGTTCCTTATTTTTATAGGGTTAACTGTGTATTCTTTGTCAGAAGGAGCAGACCAAACAAATCATGAAAACCTTACTGCGGAAGTGGTTAGAGGTAAAGAAATTTGGGAATCAAACAATTGTATGGGTTGCCATACTATATTAGGTGAAGGCGCTTATTATGCACCAGAACTTACAAAAGTTGTTGATCGATTAAATATGAGGTATGATGGAAATGGTGAAGAGGTAATTAAAAGTATATTAATGTCTAAAGGGCCTTGGCAGCCAAATGGCAGAAAAATGGTAGCTTATGGAATGTCTGAACAAGAAGCAAGTGATGTTGTTGAGTTTTTTAAATGGATTGGGAAAATTGATTTAAATGGCTTTGATAGAATTGTTTCTCCTTTAGCAAAAGATAAAATTAACAACTAAACAAAAGCATTATGAAATATAAATCACAAAAAGTAGCGTATTGGTTTTTTGCCCTTTCAATGCTATTATTAGTATTACAAATAACTTACGGTTTTATTATGGGGTTTGCCCGTATAGGGTTTGACAATTTACACGATTTTATTCCTTTTAACACTGCAAGAGCTGTACATACTAACTTGTTAGTAGTTTGGTTATTGTCTGGTTTTATGGGAGCTGCATATTATATTATTCCAGAAGAAGCTCAAAAAGAATTAGTGAGTGTAAAATTAGCATACGTTCAATTAATTAGCTTAGCTTTAGTAGGTTTAGTTGCTATTGTTGGATATCATTTTAATTACTGGGAAGGTCGTAAGTTTTTAGAAATTCCTCGTCCTTTAGATTATTTAGTAGTTGTAAATGTTTTATTATTCCTCGGGTTGATTTTAACAACTTTATTTAAAGGAAAAAGACAAACTACTACGGCATTGGTATTATCAATGGGATTACTATTTGCCGCATTATTATATTTACCAGGGATGTTACCTTTTGATAGTCAAGTAACAGATTCTTTTTTCCGTTGGTGGGTAGTTCATTTATGGGTTGAAGGTGTTTGGGAATTAATTATGGGAGGTATTTTATCATTCTTATTAATTAAATTAACAGGTGTAGATAGAGAAGTAATTGAAAAATGGTTATACGTAATTGTTGGTTTAACATTCTTATCTGGAGTTCTAGGAACAGGACATCATTATTATTATATTGGTGTTAATAAAATTTGGTTAATTGTTGGTGGTATATTTTCAGCATTAGAGCCTTTAGCATTTTTAGCAATGGCATTATTTGCCGTAAACATGTATAGAAAAGGTGAAAAGAAACATCCAAACAAATTAGCATTGTACTGGACATTAGGTTCGGCAATTGTTTCCTTTATTGGTGCAGGTTTATTAGGTTTTGCGCATACATTGCCTCAAACAAATTTATATACTCACGGAACTTTAGTAACTGCAATGCACGGACATTTAGCATTTTGGGGAGCATATGCTATGATTGTTTTAGCAATTATTAGTTATAGTTTGCCAAATATGACTGGTAGAAAATTATATGAAAGTTCTCGTGGTAGGGCAGCCTTTTGGTTAGCTAACATAGGAATGATTGGAATGACAGTTGCCTTTGGTGTTGCTGGAGTTGCTCAGGTATATTTAGAACGTAAATTTGGAATGGACTTTATGAAAGTTCAAAAAGAAATTAGCATTCATTTTGTTGTATTAATATTATGTGCAACACTATTTACAACAGGAATTATATTATATATTATTGATTTTTATAAGCATGGTAAACCAACTGATGAAGCTTTAGAAATTAATGAATAACTAGTAAAAAATTTATAACTGTAGTTTTATTAGATTGATACCAGAGTTTAAGATAATTAGCAAACATTTATATTTGTTTACTTAATAGTCCAAGACTCTGGTTTTCTATTAAAATTACTTATACTAAAATTGTAACAAATGGAAAATCAATTACCGTATTATCATCAAATTGGTAAAGAAGTTGAAGTTTTTGAACACGCTTATAAAAATAAAATTCCTTTTTTATTGAAGGGGCCAACAGGGACAGGAAAATCTAGATTTATTGAGTTTATGGCTCATAAATTAGAGAAGCAATTGATTACAATTAGTTGTCATGAAGAAACTTCTTCAACAGACTTGGTAGGTAGATATATCATAAAAGGAGCTGAAACAATCTGGTCTGATGGACCTTTAACTTCTGCTATTAAACAAGGAGCTATTATTTATTTAGATGAAATTGCTGAAGCAAGACCAGATGTTATTGTGGCAATTCACTCTTTAACAGATCACCGTCGTGAATTGTTTATTGATAAATTGGGAATTACAATAAAAGCTCATGAAGATTTTATGTTGGTAGCATCTTTTAATCCTGGTTATCAAAAAGGATTTAAAGAATTGAAACCATCTACACGTCAGCGTTTTATAGCCACTTCATTTGCATACCCTGAAGAGAAAATTGAAGCTGAAATTTTAGTAAATGAAACAGGGATAGATAGCTCAATTGCTAAAAAGTTGGTAAACATAGCTACTAAAATTAGAAATCTAACAGAACTAGGTTTAGCTGAAACAGTTTCTACACGGTTGTTGGTTGATGCAGCTAAATTAATTCATAGTGGTTTACCAAAACGTTTATCTGTTGAAGTAGCAGTTGTTGAACCATTAACAGATGATTTAGAAGTGATAGAAGCCTTAAAAGATTTGTGTAACTTAATGATATAATGATATAGATTTTAGTAACAAGTATCTTGAATCAAGCAAAAAATTGAATACAAAATACCAGATACTAATTACCAGATACCCAAAAAATGTTCGAGCCAGATGAATTTATATTTACCAAACTAGCTTACTACTTTAAACGAAGAAGGTTAAAGAAGGAGGAAGCTAATGCATATACAGTAAATTTGGAAGATTTGAAACCTCGCCTAACTATTTTAGCAAGAGCAATTACTGGCGAATCTATTGAAATTTATGAAGCTGAGCGAGAAGGTGGTTTTAAAAATAATAACTTCTTTTTACCAGCAAAATTTGCTGATTTATCTTCAATAGATGAAAATATAACATATTATTTATTTCGAATTTTGTATTTGTCTGTTCAAAAGAATTTGAACTTAAATTGGAATGATAATCAGGAACATGAGTTGTTAGAATCTCAGCAAAAGGCACAAGAAACCTCAAAAGAAATATTGGATTCGTTATTTGAACAGTTTCCAATTACAGAAAAATATTATACCAATTTTAAAAAATTTTACGCTTCAAAAGTAAAAGATGAAGCAGAAGCAGATTTTTCATTTATCTATGGAAAATGGATGCGAAATAATCCTGAAGAAGATTCAGGAAATAGCCTAAATAATTTTACAGACAAAGTAAAGAAAGCAGATGAAGAACAGCCAAAAACCATTATAAAATCTAAAGCTGTTGAAGAAATTATATCCGTTCAGGTAGATGTAAAACAGCAAGAAGATGCCGTGTTGCAACATCAATTTGAAAAGGTTGAAACTGCTGAAGAATTTGGTGGGAATTTTAAGGATTTTGATTGTGATGATGATTTAGACGATCATTCAAATGCCTTGGATGAAATTAATATGAAATATACTGTACGTGTCGATGATACTGCTCATTCAGTTTATCAAGCTGATTTTATTGAAAACACAACAGTTTCTGAAAGTGCCGAAATTGACTCAAAAGGCTATCATGTAAAATATGATGAATGGGATTATATAAAACGCATTTATAAAGAAGACTTTTGTAAAGTATATCCAAAATCATTGTTGAAAACCAATACATCATATTATAAAAAAACACTAACTGAAAATAATTCAACATTAATGGGATTGCGAAAAATGCTATCCTCAATGAATAATAAGTTTCAGCAACAGAGAAGACAATCACAAGGTGAAGAGTTTGATATTGATGCAATAACAGATTTGTTTGTAGATGTACATTCTAAGCATACACCCTCAGAAAATATATATATATCAAAAAGGAAAAAAGAGAAAGACTTATCTATTTTATTATTGTTAGACATTAGTTTATCAAGCGATGGTTATGCCGCAGGAAATAGAGTTATTGATGTGGAAAAACAAGTTTCAATTTTGTTTGGAGAAATTTTAAATGAATTCAATATTGATTTTTCAATTGATTGTTTTTATTCAAAAACAAGAAACCATTCTTCTTATATAACTATTAAAGATTTTGATGAAGACTGGAATAAGGCAAAATTTAAAGTAGGCGCAGTTGAACCAAGTGGATATACAAGAATTGGTGCGGCTTTAAGACATTCTGGTGCAATGTTGGATAAACGAAGGGCTAAAAATAAATGGGTCATTTTATTATCAGACGGCAAGCCAAATGATTACGATAAATACGAAGGAAAATATGGAGTTAATGATGTAAAACAAGCCTTAAGAGAATTAAATGAACGCAATATTAATTCGTATGCATTGGCAATTGAGGCACAAGCAAAATATTATTTGCCTCAAATGTTTGGGCAAAATCATTATCAAATATTAACAACACCAGTTGAATTATTAAAATCTATGGTTCAACTATATGAAAAAATAAAACATCAATCATAAATTTAAAAATTATGAATATTAATAAAGAAAATACAGTTGCAGAAGTTGTATCAAAAAAATTAGGATCTGATAACGTTTTCAGCAAATACAAAATAGATTTTTGTTGTGGAGGAGGAATGACACTAGAAGCTGCTTGTGCAGAAAACGGAGTGACTTTTGAAATATTGAAGCAAGAAATAGAAGCTATAAATAACAAAATTACTGGGGATCAAAATTTAAATGAGTTAGATATAACAACTTTAATGGAACAAGCAACCGAAGAATTTCATCAATATTTTTATGAGGTGCTTCCACAAATAATGCCTTTAGCAGCTAAAGTTTCTGAGGTTCATGGAAGTCATAATATTGAAGTTGTTGAAATTAATAAATTAATGCAAGCGGTAGAAATTGTGTTAATTGAAATGCTTAAAAATAAAGAAGTAAGCTTATTTCCTGCTATAGAAAGTGTTTTAGAGTTGAATAATAGTTCTGCTGATATTTCAATTAAGCAAATTGAAAATATTAAAAAAGCAATTGATAAAAGTGAAATTGCCCAGCATTTGGTAAGTGATACATTTAAAGAAATATCAAAATTATCATCACATTACAAAGCGCCAAATGATGCTTGTAATTCGTATAGATTTTTATATGAAAAATTACACGAATTAGATCATCAACTTCAAAAATATATGCATTTTAATACATATGTATTTATTCCAAAAATTTTAAAAATTGTTGCATAAACTTATAAAATAATACAATGAATTCATTTTTATCAACTGTAGAAAAGTTACCAACTGGACACCCAGTAAAAGTATATTACCAAGAAAGCGAATTAATTCAAAATCTATTATTAGAATTATATGATGCGGATCCTATAAAAGATTTTCAAAAATATTTTAACATTTTCAATCAACTAACAACTATTGAAAAACGATTTTCAAGAAAAGAAAATCAATTATTTCCGTATTTAGAAAAGCACGGTTGGGAAGGACCAAGTCAAGGAATGTGGTCGTTTCATGATAATTTACGTGATCAAATTAGATTATTGAATACCTATAATTCAGAAAAAAATACCGCAAAAATTATTGATAATGTTCCGTATTTAATTGAAGGAATTAAGCGGTTACTATCAATAGAAGATATGAAGTTGTTTCCAAATTCAATGGAATTATTATCCGAAGAAGAATGGAAAGAATTTTATCAAGGGGATGAGGAAATAGGGTGGATGTTGTTAGAAAAACCATTACCATATCCAGCAATTGAACAAGAAACATATGTGCACCCAAGTGAAGATTTTACCCAAAGAGATTTATCTTTTTCTTTAGAAAACACATTTCATTATGATGAAGGTTATATGACTCCTGAACAAGTAAATTTATTATTGCGTTTTTTACCAGTTGATATCACTTTTGTTGATGAAAATGATAAAGTAGTTTTTTACAATAGAGGTGAGGATAGAGTTTTTCCTAGAAGTAAAGGAATTATTGGGCGAGAAGTTAAGTTTTGTCATCCACCAAAAAGTGTGCATATGGTTTTAAGAATTGTGGAAGAATTTAGAGCTGGTACTAAAGATGTTGCCGAGTTTTGGTTCAATTTTAAAGGACAAGCAATACATGTTCGTTATTTTGCTATTCGTGATAAAGAAATGAAGTATAGAGGTGTAATTGAAATGTCTCAAGATGTAACTGATATTCAAAAATTAGAAGGAGAAAAAAGATTGTTAGACTGGGATTAAAAAATACGAAATGAATAACAAAATTGAAAAAAGTTTGTATTACCCACCAGGTGGTATTTTGCTTTGGATTATTATTTTTTTGGAATTTTTCACCTTTGGTGCTGCCTTAATAGCTATGGTTTTTTATAGTAAAGATGAGCCTGAAGTTTTTCATAATTCTAAACTGTTATTAAATACAAGTTTTGGAGCTATAAATACCTTTTTTTTACTAACAAGCGGTTTTTTTATGGCAACTTCTGTTGAAAAATTTAAGGAAAATAATATTTCTAAAACAACTTTTTTTTTAAAATTAACAATGGTATTTGGTGTGTTTTTTTTAATTTTAAAAAGCATTGAATATTATTTTAAGTTAGAAGCAGGTTTAACAATTGGTTACAACACCTTTTTTTCATTTTATTGGATGCTAACTTTGTTTCATGTAATTCATGTGTTAGTTGGATTGGTAATTTTAATTGTTAATTATATTGGTTTAAAAAAGAATTCAACAAATAACTTAGAAGATTTTGAAGCAAGTGCTGCTTTCTGGCATATGTGCGATTTAATTTGGCTGTTATTGTTTCCTATAATTTATTTACTTTTTTAAAATGAAAAAGAACCTTTTTTTTACAGTTTGGATGGTACTTATTATTCTCACAATAAGTACTGCTTTGGTATCAAATTCTGCATTCGTAAAATCAGTTGCAACAGCTATTATTTTAGTGCTTTCTGCAATTAAATTTTTAGGCGTTTCATTTTATTTTATGGAATTACGTAATTCACATAATTTTTGGAAATATTCTATTATAATTTATTTATTTGTAGTAATGAGTGCGTTAATTTTAATTTTAAAATAATGAAAGTTGATAAAAGTCAGTATTTAGTTTTTTTATTGCTCGTATTTTTGCCTCATAAAGACAAAAAGGTCTTAATATATTTAACCTAAAAATAATTAAAACAAATACAACAATGAAAAAGTATTTTTATTTTACACTTTTAGTTACATTGATGGTAACAACTAACTATGCTCAGCAATTTGATCTTTCTGCTGAAATTAGACCTCGTTTTGAAAATAAACATGGGTATGGATCATTATTAGCTACAGATGCAGATGGTTCAAATTTTATTTCGCAACGTTCACGATTAAACTTTAATTTTAGTCAGGACAAAATAAATTTAGGAGTTTCTTTACAAAATGTTAGAGTATGGGGAGATATTAGCACTTTAGGAGCTGATGATAACGCAACAATGTTACACGAAGCATGGGCAGAAGCATTAATATGTAATCATTTTTCATTAAAATTTGGTCGTCAAGAAATTGTGTATGATGACAGTAGAATTTTTGGAAATGTAGGATGGGCACAACAAGCAAGAAGCCATGATGCTATGATAGCTAAGTTTAAACTTTCAGAAAAAAGTAATTTAGATTTAGGTTTTGCTTTAAATTCAGATACTCAAGCAGGTGTAGATAATTTATATAGCAATGTTGCAGGATATAAAACATTCCAATATGCTTGGTATCATACTTCAATTAATAAAGTTGGCTTAAGTTTATTAGCACTTAATAATGGTGTTGAATATTTAAATTCTGGAGATCAAAAAGTTGATTATTCACAAACTTTAGGTTCTCATATTTCATATAAGGAAGGAAAATTTGCATCAGATTTTTCTGTGTATTTGCAAACTGGAAAAATTTCTGATAAGGATGTAAGTGCATCTAATTTTTCTGGAAATATTAGTTATAAAGCAACAAATGAATTCTCATTTGGAATTGGAGCTGAGTATTTAAGTGGTAAAGATATGAATGATTCTAGCACTGATGTGAAATCATTCAATCCATTATATGGTACAAACCATAAATTTAATGGTTGGATGGATTACTTCTATGTTGGAAACCACGGAGGATCTGTTGGTTTAGTAGATGTAAATGCATTTATAGCTTATAATAAAGATAAATTTTCAGCTAAAATAATTCCTCATTTTTTCTCTTCTGCAGCAGATATTTATGATATTTCAAATGCTAAAATGGACAATAAGTTAGGAACTGAAATTGATTTTACAATTGGATATAAAGTTGCAAGTAATATTGCTTTTAGCGCAGGATATTCTAAAATGTATGGAACAAGTTCTATGGAAAGATTAAAGAGTGGAGATAAAGATGAAAACAGTTCTTGGAGTTGGATTATGTTTACATTCAATCCTAAATTATTTTCTTCTAAATAATAGTTAAAAACTTTAGTTAGTAGTTTTTATTAGAGTCGAAATTTGATTTATCAAATTTCGACTCTTTTAGTATACAAATAAATTGTTTTAAGATTCAAGAAATAGGGTAATTTGAATAATAAATTATCCTATTTTTTGAATTATTGGATTAAATGCTTTTGCAGAAACCAAAATTTTATCACCAATTACTAAATTTTCTCCTTCACTTTCATCAGCAACTATTTTTACTAAATCTTTTCCAATTTGAACTGAAAGTATATAAATAAAATCTTGTTTAATAATTTGAATTAGTGTTCCAGTCAATTGAAATTTCGCACTTAAATCTTTGTAATTAAAAATTTGATTGGTTGGTCCTTGCTTAATAATTTTCCCATTTTCAAGTTCAATTACCGTATCAGACATTCTTAAAACTTCAGAAATATCATGGCTAATAAGAATTGTTGTTAAACCAAATTCCTTATGAACAGTTAAAATGTATTGTTGCAATTTATACCTTATTTCCTCCTCTAAAGCTGATAAGGGTTCATCTAGCATAAGTATTTTTGGCTTTTGAACCAAAGCTCTTGCTAAAGCCACTCTTTGTTGTTGACCACCTGAAAGTGTTAAAGGATATCTATGTTGCAGTTCACCTAATTCTACCATTTCAATAAGGTGATTAATTATGCTGTTGTCTTCACCTTTTATTAAAGCAAATTCTAAATTTTCTTTAACAGTCATATTTGGAAATAAGGCGTAATCCTGAAAAACAAAACCAACTTTTCTTTTTTGAGGCTTTAAATTTATTTTTTTGGAAGTGTCTAACCACACAGAATCATGAATACTGATTTTACCTGAATCGGGTTGTGTTAAACCTCCTAGAATTCTTAAAATAGTTGTTTTCCCAGCGCCAGATTTACCATAAAGTGTTACCAAACTTCCTTCCTTAATTGTTGTTTCAACTGAAAGTAACATTTCACCTGTGGCAGAAATTAATTTTTTTTGAAAAGCTAATTCAATCATTTGTGAAACTGTTTTAAATAGCCATTATTAAATAAATACACAATTAAAAGAATAGTAAAAGTTAATGCAAATAAAATGAATGAATATGTATTTGCCGCACCATAATTTAATGCTTCAACTTCATCATAAATTGCAATAGAAGCCACTTTCGTTTTTCCTGGAATGTTTCCACCAATCATTAAAACCACTCCAAATTCACCAATGGTATGTGCAAACGCTAGCACGATACCTGTTAATAGTGAGGGTTTTATATTTGGCAATAGAACCTTTATTATGGTTGAAGTTCTTGATTTTCCTAAAATGTATGACATTTCTTTTAAAGACTTTGGTAAATTAGAAAATCCACTTTGAATAGGATGCACCATAAAAGGCAAACTATAAAGAATTGAAGCCAACAATAATCCTTCAAAAGAAAAAATTAAGCGCAATCCTAGCCATTCATTTAGCCAATTTCCAAATGCATTTGATGGGCTAAAAGCAATTAATAAGTAAAAGCCTAAAACAGTTGGAGGTAAAACTAATGGCATACTAACCAAAGTTTCAATAACTGGTTTTAATTTAGATTTGGTAAAAGCCATCCAATAGGCGAGAGGAATAGCAATGAAAAAGAGCAATAATGTTGTAATTAAAGCTAATTTAAAAGTTAATATTAGAGGTTGCCAATCTAACATTCTGTTAAAAGTATTTCGTTTGTTTTAATCATGGCGGTAACTTCTGAGCCAATATTTAAAGCAAGTTGTTTTACTGCATTTGTAGTAATAATTGAATTTATTGTACCAACTGAAGTAGCAATTGAAACCTTACTTAATAATTCTTTAGATTCAATAGCCGATATTTTACCAATAAATTTGTTTTGCATACTAATTTGGTGGTGTATCCCCTTACCAATTATTACTTCAGTTTCTTTAAAAACAACGTTTAAAGTGTTTCCAATTTTCAGCAAATTATTAGTTTCAGGAGTATCAATAACAATCGCTGTAATTTTTAAATCATTTACTTTAACATAAATGATTGATAAACTTTCACTTGTTGTTATGTTTTCAATTGTTCCTTCTAATTTATTCATTATAATTTACAGTATATCCGTGCTTTTCTAGAATTTCCTTTCCTTTTTTTGAATAAAGGAAATTAAAGAATTTTTCTGAATTGATGTAATTTTCAGAAGCATTTTTAAGAATAACAGCACTTTGTGCAATTGGCGTATAAGCTGCTTGGTCAATTTCAATATAACTACCTTTTTCCTTTAAAACAGGTGTTAATACTACAGATTTTGCTGTAAACCCAATTTCAGCAACTTTTGAAGTAATGAATTGATTGGTTTGTGCTACACTTTCTCCAAATACTAATTTTGGTTTAACTTCTTTAAAAATGGAATAATATGTTAAAACTTCTTCTGTGGCAATTCCATATGGAGCTGTTTTTGGATTGGCACTTGCAATATGTTGTATTTTATTTGTAAATAAAATTTCTATTGAAGGAATAATATCATCTTTTAATGTCCATAAAATTAACTTGCCATAGCCATAAATTTCAGGTTTTGTAGTTGTAAATCCTTTTGAATATAAATTGTCAGGATATTTCGTGTCTGCCGAAATAAAAACATCAAATGGAGCTCCTTCAATAATTTGAGCTGTTAATTTTCCCGATGAACCAATAATAGTTTGGCATTCAATACCGGTTTCTTTCGTAAATGTTACGGCAATCTCTTTCACCGCATATTGCATATTTGCGGCTGTAGCAATTGTTATTTTTTCAGAAGTTTCTTCTTTGCAAGAATAAAAAACCAAGGTGATGAATACACTTAGTAAAGTTAAATTTATAGCAATTTTTGTATTCATTAAAATTTAGGCAGATTAGGATTTGAAACAAATATAAGATATCATTATTATTAACCGGCTGGGTGCAATTAAATTATTTGTGTTTTAATATTGTTGATTGGTCTTTTAAAATAAATTTATGATGAATTACACCAAACTTAATACTTTTATTAGCCAAAATTCTTGTTTTATCAGGCGAAGTCTGAAAATCATCTTTACAAATTTTAATTCTAGTATGAAGAGTCATTGAACAAATCTCAACCGACAGACTATCATCAACAAAATAGTTTTGAAATTCAGTGAATTTTGAACATAAATGTAGTCTAATTCGTGTGTTTTGTCACTCTGTATCTTATAAGTATCGTAATTTTTAGTTTAGGAATTGTTCATGATTTTAAATAGAAAAATTGCTATAAATTTAGATATTTTATATATTTACATACCCTACTTTTTTCTTTAATTCTACAAGGGAAAAAGAGCTTTGTAAAATAACTACTTAATTTATAAATATTATCTACATTTTTTTACAAAAAAGAGTACTTTTTTTAGTAGAAATTATGTACATAATTAACCAAGAAGCTTTTATTAGATGACAAGAACTATTAGTACAAATGACAAAGTTTATTAGTATAGTTGACAAAGTTTATTAGTATAATCAGCAGGGTATAATTATTATTTATATTTTAATAATGTTGATTGGTCTTTCTAAGATAAATTTATGATGAATCGCACCAAAGCTAATGCTGTTATCATAGCCAAAATTCTTATTTTAAAACCATAAAAAAATGTAGCGCAATTTATGCTAAGCCTGTATTGGTCATATAAACCATGAAAGAATATTTCCATTCTTTTTCTTGATTTCAATAGAAAATCGCTCAAATTGACGATAAATTATATTCAAAAATAATAATTACACTCAGCTGATTATTATTAATAAATGATTTAGGTCATTCATTTATTGAATTATTTTACTGAACTTTATAAATCAAGAAAACTATTTATTATGAAACGTTTAGAGCCTGTCTCAAAAATTATGACTAAAAAGTTAGTAACATTAACTTTAAAAGATGATTTATTTACAGCCGAAAAGTTGTTTAAAGAATGTCATATTCGACATATTCCAATTGTTAAAGAAAATCATATAATTGGAATGTTAGGATTGACAGATTTAGATAGAATTAGCTTTTTAGACGCATATGATGCTAATGAAATTCAAATTGACAATGCAATTTATAATATGCTTAGTATTGAACAAGTAATGGTTAAAAATGTTGTTAAAATAAATTCTAAAACTACTATAAAAGAGGTTGCAGAAATTTTGTCGAAAAACGAAATACATGCGTTGCCAGTTGTAGATAATACAGAGCTGGTTGGAATTGTTACAACAACAGATTTATTGCTGTACTTATTAGATCAATATAGAAAGGAAACTAATTAAATTCCTGAAACTAATCCTTTTAAATTCGAAATAGTTTCAGTTGGGTTTTCACTTTTAAAAACAAAACTACCAGCCACAAAAGCGTCGACTCCTGCTTCTAAAAGTTGCTCAATATTTTGATCTGTTACACCTCCATCAATTTCAATAAGTGCTTGTGAGTCACTAAATTCAATTAGAGCACGTAATTGTTGAACTTTTTTATACGTGTTTTCAATAAAACTTTGTCCCCCAAAACCTGGGTTTACACTCATTATTAAAACCAAATCTAAATCTGCAATTATATCTTCTAACACAGCAATTGGAGTGTGAGGATTTAGAGAAACCCCAGCTTTCATTCCTTGTTTTTTTATTTCCTGAATTGTTCTATGTAAATGTGGACAAGCTTCATAATGAACAGTTAAGATATCTGCGCCAACTTTTTTAAAGTCTGAGATATATCTATCAGGATCAACTATCATTAAATGTACATCCATTGTTTTTTTAGCGTGTTTTTTAATAGCGCTAATCACTGGCATGCCAAATGAAATATTTGGAACAAACATACCGTCCATAACATCAATATGAAACCAATCGGCTTTACTGTTGTTAATCATCTCAATATCACGTTGTAAATTAGCAAAATCTGCAGCTAAAATGGATGGAGCAATAAATTTGTTCATTGTAGGAAGTTTTTTGCAAAAGTATGATTTAATAACAAAAAACGCTCGAAATTTCGAGCGTTTTTATTTATTTTTAAAAGTTAGGTTGAATTAACCTAAATATGTTTTTAAAATTTTACTTCTTGAAGTATGTTTTAGTCTTCTAATAGCTTTTTCTTTAATTTGACGAACACGTTCGCGAGTTAAATCAAAAGTTTCACCAATTTCTTCCAAAGTCATTGGGTGTGCATCACCTAAACCAAAGTATAACTGTACAACATCAGCTTCTCTTGGAGTTAATGTTTCTAAAGCGCGCTCAATTTCAACTTTTAAAGATTCATGTAATAAAGCTCTATCTGGATTTGGGGATTCACCTGTGTTTAATACATCATAAAGGTTGGAATCTTCACCTTCAATTAAAGGAGCATCCATAGATACGTGACGACCAGAATTTTTCATAGATTCTTTAACGTCATTAACTGTCATATCTAATTTTTTTGCAATTTCTTCAGCAGAAGGAGGTCTCTCATTTTCTTGCTCTAAAAAAGCATACATTTTATTGATTTTGTTAATAGAACCAATTTTGTTTAATGGTAAACGTACAATACGAGATTGCTCAGCTAATGCTTGTAAAATAGATTGACGAATCCACCAAACTGCGTATGAAATAAATTTAAAACCACGTGTTTCGTCAAAACGTTTTGCAGCTTTAATTAAGCCTAAATTTCCTTCATTAATTAAATCTGGTAATGTTAAACCTTGATTTTGATATTGTTTTGCTACAGAAACAACAAAACGCAAATTCGCTTTTGTTAATCTTTCTAAAGCTACTTGATCTCCTGCTTTTATTCGTTGTGCTAATTCAACTTCCATTTCGGCAGTAATTAAATCTACCTTTCCAATTTCCTGTAAATATTTATCTAATGATGCGGTTTCTCTGTTAGTAACCTGTTTTGTAATCTTAAGTTGTCTCATTTAGTAGCTAAAAATTATTTTGTTTATTAATAGGGTCTAATATATATACGTTGTATTTTTGAAAATGTTACAAATAAAATAAAAAAAATATTTTTTTGTGACTTTTTTGTTTTAAGTGAGTCTTAAATATATAACCCAATAAAAGATAATTGAAATCAGCGAACAAAATATCGTTATTAAGTGATAATGAGTTGATTCAAAAGATAGTAAAAACAAATGATCCAAATTTGTTTGCTGTTCTTTATGATAGATATGTTAATATGGTTTATAATAAATGCTATGGCTTTGCAACTTCTAAAGAAGAAGCCCAAGATTTAACACATGATGTTTTTATTAAGTTATTTGTAAAATTAAGAACATTTAAAGGAACTGCTAAGTTTTCAACTTGGCTATATTCATTTACGTATAATTTTTGTGTTAACTATATAACACGAAATAATTATAAAAAAAATGAAAAGAACTTTGAAAAAGAAATTTCAGAGTCAGATGAGTTTGATTCAAGTGAAGAAGCTTTATTTGAAATGAAAGCTGATAATTTAAAAAAAGCGCTTGACCTATTGGAACCTCATGATAAAATTATTTTGTTAATGAAATACCAAGATGATTTTTCAATAAAAGAAATTTCAGAATCACTAGAAATAGGTGATAGTGCTGTAAAAATGCGCTTAAAAAGAGCTAGGGAAAAAGTAATAAATGTATATAATAATCTTAAATAATGGAAAATCCGTTTAAGAAAATATTGCATAACGAAGAGGTGCCAAAGATACTCAGAGAGAAGATAATTAATGACATATCATTAATTAAACTTTCTATTGATATTGCCGATTTATTTGCTGTAAAGTACCCAAGTATAATAGGAGAGTTTTTAATTACCGAAAAAAAACAGCGTAAAAAAGAGAAATAACAACAGTAATTTGTTAAAGGAATAATTTAATATAAACTAACCCATATTAAAAATGAAATCAATTATTCAATTAGAAAATGTAAACTTTTCGTTTACCCAAGATTTGTGGAGATCAATACTTTCAGTTATGCCAAAAATATTACTAGGTATTGGATTCATAATTTTAGCTTATATAGCTATTAAAGCTGTAAATTTTGTTTTGAAACGACTTTTAAAAATCACTAAAATAGATTCAATTACCACTAAGTTGAACGAGGCAAAATTATTTGGAAAAAGCGATTATGATGTGGTTCCTTCTGAAATAGTTTTAAAATTTGTAAAATATTTATTGATTTTAGTTTTTGTTGTAATAGCTTCTGAAATATTAGGTTTAACAATGGTCTCTGAAGGTATAGGAAGCTTTATTGCCTATTTACCAATACTTATTACTGCGTTGTTAATTTTTGTAGTTGGAGTTTATTTTGCTTCAATAATAAAAAATTCAATTTTAGATACATTTAAATCTATGCAAATTTCGGGATCTAGTTTAGTGAGTAATATTGCATTTTATGTAATAGTTGTTTTTGTATCTATAACAGCTTTAAACCAAGCAGGTGTTAACACAGAAATTATAACAAGTAACTTAACATTAATACTAGGATCTGTTTTAGTTTCATTTACAATTGCTTTTGGATTAGGTGCAAGAGATATAATTACCAGATTGTTATTTGGGTTTTACACACGTAGAAATTTTGAAATAGGACAACATATTAAAACCAAAAAAATTGAAGGTGTAATTCAAGAAATTGATAATATTTGTATTTCAATTAAAACAGAACAAGGCATTGTAATAATGCCAATTAAACATTTTGTTGATTTAAAAGTTATGATAAAATAATACTTTTTTAGAATTACAAGGTTTAGCTATTTTATTAAAATTAGAAAAGCCAATTATTAGTTAATACTTATAATTGACTCTTTAGAAAATATATTATTAGAAAAATTATGGGTTAGTTCTTTCTAATAATTATTTAACAGTTTTGCTTAAATGATTAGTTCAGACTGTTAGATTAAAGAAGCCAAATTACAATTAAATTCTTTTAATTGTATGGCTTCTTTTTATTTATATAACTTTAAATTAAATCAACGCTATAAAATCCGCCTTTATTTTCTTTTCTATTTTTTGAAAATTGAGTAATTAAATATGCAGTTGTAATTAAATTTCTTAGTTCACATAAATCAACTGAAAGTTCAGAATGATCATATAAACGTTTATTATCTTCATACAATACTCTTAATCTTCTTTCAGCGCGGAGTAAACGCTCATTTGATCTAACAATGCCAACATAATTACTCATAATTGTTTTAACTTCATTTCTGTCATGAGTAATCAATACTTTTTCCATATTTTTAACAACACCGCTATCATTCCATACAGGAACTTTAGTTGGTTTTGGAATGTTAGGAAAACGTTTTGCTAAATTTTCAGCAGCTTTATGAGCAAATACTAATCCTTCTAATAATGAATTTGAAGCTAATCTATTTGCACCATGAAGACCAGATCTTGTTACTTCACCACAAGCATATAAGTTTTTAATAGAAGTTTTTGCCTTTTTATTTACATTAACGCCACCACATATGTAGTGTTGAGCTGTTGAAACTGGGATGTAATTTTTTCTAATATCAATACCTAAACTTTTGCATTTATCAGTAATATTCGGGAAATGTTTTTTAAAGGCTTTATAATCAATATGTGTACAATCTAAGTAAACGTTTGGTGTTCCACTTTTTTTAAGTTCACTATCAATTGCCCTTGCAACAATATCTCTTGATGCTAATTCTTCACGCTCATCATATTTATGCATAAAGCGTTCACCATAAAAATCTCTTAAAATAGCACCCTCACCTCTTACGGCTTCAGATATTAAAAATGCAGGATATTCTCCTGGATTGTATAAGGCAGTTGGATGAAATTGGATAAATTCAACATCCGATATTTCTGCTTTTGCTCTGTATGCCATTGCAATTCCATCGCCAGTAGCAACTACAGGATTGGTAGTTGTAACATAAACTTGTCCATTTCCACCTGTAGCAAGCATAGTTACTTTTGCTGAAAAAGTTTTTACAGTATTCTTTTTTTCATCTAAAACATATGCCCCAAAACAGGTTATTTTTCCTGCACGTTTTGTTTCTTTATTTTTTACTTGATGTTCTGTAATTAAGTCTATTGCATAATGATAAGTTAAAAAATCAATATTTTCTGTTTTTTCAACTTGCTCTATTAATGCTCTTTCAATTTCAGCTCCTGTAATATCTTTATGATGTAAAACTCTATCTTGTGAATGACCTCCTTCTCTACCTAAGGAATAGTTTCCTTCACTTGTCTTGTCAAATTGTGTTCCCCACTCAATTAATTCATTTAAACGATCTGGAGCGTCTTCAACAACCATTTTTACTACATTTTCATCACAAATTCCATCACCAGCAATTAAAGTGTCCTCTATATGTTGTTCAAATGAATCAACTGTTTTATCCCAAACTGTAGAAATCCCTCCTTGTGCATATTTGGTATTACACTCATTTTTTTCATTTTTAGTTATTATAGTAACGGATGCCTCTTTAAATTTACGAGCAACTTTTAAGGCAAAAGTCAATCCTGCAATTCCGGAACCAATAACTAAAAAATCAGTTTTGAGTATTTTTTTTTCAGCGTTCATTTAAATTTTTTATTTTGAAAGCTCTAACATTCTTTCAATTGAAACTAATGCTTTTTTACTTAGTTCTTCATCAACTTCAACAAAAGGTAATTCATATTTTAAGCACAAATAAAGTTTTTTCATAGTATTCATTTTCATATAAAAACATTCACTGCAATTACAACTGTCATCTTCAACTGGAGCTGGAATTAATATTTTATCTGGAGATTCTTGTCTCATTTTATGTAAAATTCCCACTTCAGTGGCAACAATGAAAATTTTTGCTTTACTTGTTTTTACATAATTTAATAAGCCAGAAGTTGATCCAACATACTTAGCAACTTTTAATAAATGTGCTTCTGACTCAGGATGAGCAATTATTTCTGCACCAGGATTTTCAGCATATAATTTTAATATTTTATCTATTGAAAAAGCTTCATGAACCATGCAAGCACCGTCCCAAAGCAACATGTCTCTTCCAGTTTTTTTAATTAACCAAGCGCCTAAATTTCTATCAGGAGCAAAAATAATTGGTTGATCTTTTGGTATAGAATTTATAATTTTCTCGGCATTAGATGAAGTACAAACAATATCTGTCAATGCCTTAATTTCAGCTGAAGTATTTACATATGAAACAACTAAATGGTTTGGGTGCAATTTTTTAAAAGCTGCAAATTCAGCTGGTGGGCATGAATCTGCCAATGAGCAACCTGCTTTTAAATCTGGTAATAAAACCTTTTTAGTAGGATTTAAAATTTTAGCAGTTTCTGCCATAAAATGTACACCAGCAAAAACTATGATATCTGCATCTGTTTCAGCAGCTTTTTGCGCTAATGCTAAACTATCTCCAACAAAATCAGCAATATCTTGTATAGCATCTTCTTGATAATAATGAGCTAAAATTATGGCATTCTTCTTTTTCCTGAGTTTTTTTATTTCCTTAATATAATCAACACTTTTTTGAGTTTCTATATCTAAAAAACCTTTTTCTTGTATATTTCTTTTAGCCTTTTCCAGTGTAGTCATAAGTTTTATTTTAATTGGTAAACCCAATAAATATGCCAAACAATCGGTGACGACCGATTGTTTTAGCTATTGCAATGTATTAAAAGTTATATTGTTAGACAAGTGTTGCCTAAAATGTTAGATTTATTTTATTTTATATCTCCAGCCAAATTTGTCTTCAGCTAAGTTTCTTTGAATATCTGTGATGCTTTTTTTAATGAACGAAGCGTAACTATTTTCTACTTTAGGTAGTTCAAATTTTTCATCTTTGTGAGCAAATCCAAGAATTGGACTAATAACAGCTGCTGTTCCTGCACCAAACATTTCTAAAAGTTCACCTTTTTTGGCTGCTTCTACTATTTCGGTAACTTTTACAGGTCTAACTTCAACTTTAATTCCTTTGTCTTCTGCAAATTGAATGATGCTTTTTCTAGTAACACCATCTAAAATTCGTTCACTAGTTGGAGCTGTTAATAATGTGTCATTTACTCTAAAAAACACATTCATTGTACCAGCTTCTTCCAAAAATTCGTGGTTAGAAGCGTCTGTCCATAAAACTTGTTGATATCCTTGTTTCGCTGCTAATTTTGCTGGGTAAAAAGATGCTGCATAATTACCTGCTGCTTTTGCAAAACCAACACCACCATTAGCTGATCTACTATACTTATCTGCAATTACAACTCTAACTTCACCAGCATAATATGCCTGAACTGGTGAGCAAATAATCATAAATTTATACTTATTTGATGACGATGCTGAAACACAGTTTTCTGTAGCAATTACAAAAGGTCTAATGTATAATGAATTTCCTTCTCCTTTTTGAACCCAATCTTTATCTAATTTTAAAAGTTCTGTTAAACCTTCAAAGAAATATTCTTTAGGGAAAGCTGGCATATCTAATCTTTCTGCAGATATATTGATACGTTCCTGATTTTGGTCTGGTCTAAATAACCAGATATCGTTATTATCATCTTTATATGCTTTCATACCCTCAAAAACAGCTTGTCCGTAATGAAATACCTTTGCAGATGGGTCAAATGCAATTGGTTGGTATGGTCTTATTTTTGGTGTTTGCCATTCTCCATTTTCAAAATCACATTCAAACATATGGTCTGTAAATAATTGACCGAATTTTAAATTATTAAAATCAACAGATGAAATCCTTGATTTTGTAGTTTTTTCAATATGTAAAGCCATAGTTCGTTTAATTTTAATTTGAACAAAATTACTTAAATTTTTTAATTCATAATTTTGTATTGTACTAAGTAGTACTATTGTATTTTTAATATATTTGGGTAAAAATATTCATTTAAATAATAACAATAAAGCAAAATTACATTATTAGCACAGAATAAATCTATTTTATTGTTTTTATATAAAAATTTTGTATTGTAAAAAATTTAAAAACCTTGAAAGTAAGAGCTTTGTGCTTTGCTATAATAAATAAAATTTAAATTTGGAAAGAAAAGTAATTGTAACCGCTGATGGTTCTTCAACAATACATTTAGAAGAGTGGGATGAGCATTATCATTCAAAACATGGAGCAATTCAAGAAGCAAAACATGTTTTTATAAAAAGTGGGTTGTCACTTTTTTCAAATGCTCCAATTTCAATCTTGGAAATTGGTTTTGGAACAGGTTTAAACAGTTTTATTACATTTTTAGAAGCTCAAAAGTTGAATTTAAAAGTTGATTATGTTGGAGTTGAAGCTTATCCAGTATCTAATGAAGAAATTAATTGCTTAAATTATGTTGAGCAGTTAAAAGCGGCCGAATATAAATCTGTTTTTAAAGAAATGCATTTGCAGAAATGGGGTATAAAAAACTCAATTTCTTCAGATTTTTCTTTGACTAAAAGAAAACAATTTTTCACTGAAATTAATGATGAAAATACATTTGATTTAATTTATTTTGATGCTTTTGGGGCAAGAGTTCAGCCAGAGTTATGGGCTGAGGAAATTTTTCAAAAAATGTTTAATTCGTTAAAGCAAAACGGAGTTTTAGTAACATACAGTGCTAAAGGTAGTGTAAGAAGAGCAATGCAAGCAGTTGGGTTTTTAGTTGAAAAACTGCCAGGACCTCCAGGAAAAAGAGAAATGTTACGGGCTATTAAAAAATAAAAAAATTTTGATTAATTGGAATAGTATGGAAAACAGATTCAAAAAACGAAAAAAACCGAACTATAAACGAGGAATTATTTTAGTATTATTATTGTTTTTAATCCTGTATTTATGGTTAAATGCCGAAAATTTAATTACAGGTTTGTTTGAAAAGAAATAGTTATTTTTTAAATAATCGGCCTTTCCATTCATATTTTTTGAACGTTGATAAAAAACTAATAATTAGTATATATAAAGGATATAAAAAACTTACTATAGGAAAATATCCAATAGAATTGTACTGTTTAAAAAACGTAGCTGTTTTATAAAGTAAAATAAAATCTATTAGTATTTTTTGAATTAATAGAAGCAATAATAGTATCCAATAAATTGAATTAAAAATTGCAAAAATGATTGTAATTAGAATCAGTAAATTTTCTGAAAGTATTATTATTCCAATAAATTTTGAAAATACATTTGAATAAGAAGCCGATTTTGAAGCCCAGCGTATTTGTTGATTCAAAAAGTGTCTCCAAGTTGATTCTGAATGAGTTAAAACAGTAGCTTCTTCAATTTTTAAATAATGTAATTTTGCTGGGTATTTTTCTATCATTTTTTCCAATAAAAAAATATCGTCACCGCTGGCTATAGCTTCATTGCCAGAAAAACCATTTAATTCAATAAATATTTTTTTAGAATAACATAAGTTTGCTCCATTACAAATAAATGGTTTTTTTATGCCAAAACTACCAATTGTACTTCCAATTAAACTCATAAAATTCAAGTTTTGGAAATGAAATAAAAAGGAATTTTCATTTTTAAATTTTACTGGAGCACTTATAAATAATGGTTTTTTCTCTTCAATAAAATGATTGAATGCTTGTAACCATTTTACTGGAATTATACAATCGGCATCGGTTGTAACAATCCACTCAAATTGTGATTGTTTTATTCCTAGTGAAATTGCATCTTTTTTGGGTGAATTTGTTTTTTCTTTATTATTATAAAGAGTGATGTGAATTTGAGGGTAAAGCTTCATGAAATCTGCGATAATTAACTCAAATTCATCAGTAGAATTATCATTAACTAAAAGAATTTCAAATAAATTAGTTGGGTATTGAAGTTTGGAGAGAGATTGTAATAGTGTAGGTAAATTTTTTGCTTCATTTCTAAAGGCTATTACAATTGAAAATGTATTTTTTGGTGCTGAATTCCCATTTTTGAAAATTTCAAGTTTTTTAAATCCAATGATAAAAGCTACAATTAAAGCTGAATAAATAATTGATATTAAAATAGCAATGTAAATCATTCGCGTTTTTCAAGTTTAAAATTCAATACAAATATACTTCCAATAATTGCTGGAAAAGCAAAATTCAACATCCACATGATGGCAGTAATAGTAATAATTGTTATTTCATTTACGTCTGCAAAACTAAACAACCAAACTGCAATTGACCCTTTTATAGCCCAGTCAAAAATTGCAATACTTGGAATTATAGAAGCCATAAAATACATGCAAAAAAGTAAATTTAAAGCCGTAAAATAATCAATTTCAACACTAAATATTCTCAGTAAAAAAATAAATTGATGTGAGAAAATTACATATTTTAAAAAAGAAAGTGCAATGGTTTCAAGATATACTTTCATTGAAATGCTTTTCAGATAACTTTCAATTTTATACAACTTTAATTTATTTCTAAAAATATATATAATTACAGGTATTAAAATAATTAAAAATGTTTTTAGAATGTTAATTTCAGGAAATTGATAACTATAAACCTTAACTAAAAAAAAGAATCCAAGAATTCCAAAAAGGATGGTAATAGTGAGTTGACTTAAATTCCCAATAAGGTTTAAAAGCATTATTTTTTTTCGTATTCTTTTCTCAAAATAAAGTGCTTTTGCGCCATATTCTCCAATTCTATTTGGAGTAATAATTGACGCTGTTAAAGAAGCAAAACATTGTTTATACGCATCAAAAAAAGTAATTTTTTTTTCTATTAAAGCCAATTTTTTCCATTTAAACATTTCTAACAACCAATTAGCATCTGTAAAAAGCAATAAAATTATAATAACCAAAAAACCTTTTGAGAAGAGTATTGAAACTTGTTCTAAAAATTGATCAATAAGTAAATTTTCATTGTTAGTAATTCTCTGATATAAAAAATAAAATGCACCAGAAACAATTAGGAGTTTCACAAGTAAAAAAATGGAACGTTTATATTTGTTCAAGATATTGTACATTTGGTTTTACAAATAAACAACTAATTGAATTCAGAAAAAATTATATTAGGAATTGATCCGGGAACTACCATAATGGGTTTTGGGTTGATAAAAGTGGTGGATAAAAATATGGAATTAATTGTTTTGGACGAATTGATTCTGAAAAAATATGATGACCATTATTTAAAGTTAAAATTAATTTTTGAGAGGACAGTTCAATTAATAGAAACCTATCACCCTGATGAAATAGCCATTGAAGCGCCATTTTTTGGAAAAAATGTACAATCTATGTTAAAGCTTGGGAGAGCACAAGGAGTTGCTATGGCAGCAGGTTTATCTCGTGAAGTTCCAATTACTGAATATTCACCCAAAAAGATAAAAATGGCAATTACAGGAAATGGAAATGCAAGTAAGGAGCAAGTTGCTAAAATGTTGCAAAACTTGTTAAAAATAAAAGAATTACCTACAAATTTAGATGCAACAGACGGATTAGCCGCTGCTGTTTGTCATTTTTATAACAGCGGAAAAGTTACTTCAGGTAAAAATTACACGGGCTGGACAGCTTTTGTAAAACAAAATGGAAATAGAGTAAAAGAGTAATTAAATAATTACATCGCACTCATAAGATTCATATTTTTTTTCAATAACTAAATTTCTGTGTTCTCTAAATAAATGATATTCTTTAGAGTTTTCCATTTTAACTCTATCTTCTTTTGAATTCCAATATTCAACTAAAAAATATCTATTTTCTTCATTTCTATCTTTAAAAATATGAAAATGATCCAATCCTGCAGGTTTTGCTTCTGTTAATTCTTCAAACTTTTGAAGTTCAACAAATGTAATTCCTTCGCCTTCTTTTACCTTAAATGAAACAATATAAGTATACATAACAGTTGTAGTTTTATCAAAAATACAATAGGAAGCTGGGAAAAAAGGTAACAAAAATCACTTTTGTATTATTTTTTTAAAAGTGTACATTTATAGAACATAAAATTACCAATTTTGGCAGGGATTTATATTCACATACCGTTTTGTAAACAAGCATGTTATTACTGCGATTTTCATTTTTCTACTTCTTTAAAAAGAAAAGAAGAAATGTTAAAAGCTTTAAATAAAGAATTAATTTTAAGAAAAGATGAGTTGAAAAATGAAATAGTTGAAACTATTTATTTTGGAGGTGGAACACCATCATTACTTACTATTGATGAATTGCAATTTTTAATTGAAGCTATTTATAAAAATTATACAGTAGGTTTAAATCCTGAAATTACTTTGGAAGCTAATCCAGATGATTTATCTGAGGAAAAAATAATTGAACTTTCTAACTCCCCAATTAATAGGCTAAGTATAGGGATTCAATCTTTTTTTGATGACGATCTAAAATTTATGAATAGAGCTCATAATGCAGAAGAATCGAAAAAATCGTTAACAATTGCAAAAAAATATTTTGATAATATAACCATCGATTTAATTTATGGTTTGCCAAATATGAGTGCTAAAAAATGGAGAGCAAATTTACAAATGGCTTTTGATTTTGGAGTACCACATATATCCAGTTATGCATTAACTGTTGAAGAAAAAACAGCTTTAGATAGTTTTATAAAAAAGGGAACAGTACTTCCTGTAGATGAGAATTTAGCATTAGAACATTTTAATATTTTAATTGAAGAAACTGAAAAGCATGGTTTTGTACAGTATGAAATTTCAAATTTTGGGAAGCCAAATTATTTTTCAAAACATAATACTTCGTATTGGTTAGGTGCAAAATATTTAGGAATTGGTCCTTCTGCACATTCATTTAACGGGGCTGAAAGAGCTTGGAATATTTCAAATAACGCAAAATATATCAATTCAATAACTGAAAATAAACTACCAATTCAAGTTGAAAAGTTAACAGGAAATAATAGATTTAATGAATATGTAATGACTGGATTAAGAACTATTTGGGGAATTTCTTATGAAAAAGTTGAGAAAGAATTTGGTGCTTTACGGTTGGAACTACTCAAAAAAAATGCAAAACCTTTTCTTAAAAATGGATTATTAGAAATTAAATTAGGTTCATTCTCAAGTCCTTCATTAGTAACAACAAAAAAAGGTAAATTTTTAGCGGATGGAATCGCAAGTGATTTGTTTATAATATAAAACTTATTAAAAATGAACATTGAAGAATTTAGAGAATATTGTTTATCCAAAAAGTATGTTACTGAATGTTTTCCGTTTGATAATGTTACTATAGTTTTTAAAGTTGCAAATAAAATGTTTGCACTTTCTGGGCTGGAACATCATCCTTCAACTGTTAATTTAAAATGTGATCCAGAAAAATCTATTGAATTAAGAGATCAATATAGTGATATTATTGAGGGGTTTCATATGAGTAAAATTCATTGGAATACAATTACAATTGAAGGTGGTTTATCTAATCAATTTATAAAAGATTTAATTGATCATTCGTATGAAATAGTTGTGAAAGGAATGACTAAGAAACAACAAAAAGAATTAGGATTTATCTAATGTTTTTTCTTGTAATCAGATGGTGTTACACCTTTTACCGACTTAAATTTCCTGTTAAAATTTGCTAAATTATTAAAGCCAGATTTGTATGAAATTTCAGTAATACTTAAATCGTTGTTTTTAGTCAATAATTTACAAGCATTACCAATTCTAATATCAATTAAAAAGTTAACAAAAGTTTTTGTAGTTCGTTGTTTAAAATACCTGCAAAATGCATTGGGAGTCATATTTGCAATATCAGAAACCTCACTTAAAGTAATTTCTTTATGAAAATTGTCCATAGTATATTTAAAAATATCACTCATTCTTTTCCCTTCATTGCCAGCATATTTTTTTAAGTTTATTATAGATGACAGTTTTCTTTTTTCGGAATTTGAAATTAAGCTCAAAATATCAATGAACAATTTGAATTGATTGAATTTTGAAACTGATTTAATAGTAGTAAGCAAGCCAGCTAATTCCTCTTTATTTTCTAATACTTCATAGCCTAAATCTGAATTATTAAAAAAATATTGAAAATGTTCAAATTCAGGTAATTCAAAGAAATTCTCACCATATGAATTTTTTGAAAAAAATAATGAAATCATTTCACACTCATCTTCACAATTGTCATCTCTTTTAAAAACGTGTGGTAAATTTTCGCCAATTACAAAAATGTCATTTTTCTTAAAATCGCCAACACAATCACCAATAATATAAGTTCCTTCACCTTTTGAAACCAAACTAATTTGAATTTCTTTATGTTGATGTAATTTTTCATAAAATGTTTCACCTTTATATTGCTCAGTATATAAAGTAACATTTTCAGGTTTTGGAATTGTAAAGGGTAAAATTTTCATAAAAAAATATATAGATCAAAATTAATCTATTTATTTCAAAAAAATAACTAATTGAGGTAAAATAATACTAAATTTCGTTAGAATTACTAACAAATTCATTGAAAACTTCTTATAACTTTGTGGAAAGTAAAAATTAGGAGTATACAATGGTGTGGCGTAATACTGGCGGTAACCACCAAATTTAAAGTAGATGATACTCTAGACATGGCAATCTTTGAAGTGAATATTAAAGCCCAAATTGAGGCAGGAGTTAGTGGAATTATTTTAGGAGGGACACTTGGAGAAGCAAGTACTTTAACAGATGAAGAGAAAAAAGTTTTAATAACTAAAACAGTTGAACTTGTAAAAGGGAAAGTTCCGGTAATTATTAATATAGCTGAGCAATCTACTAAAAATGCTATTGAAGCAGCAAAAAAAGCAAAAGAATATGGTGCAACTGGTTTAATGATGCTACCTCCAATGCGTTACAAAGCAGATAGTAGAGAAACTGTCAACTATTTCAAAAAAGTGGCAAGTAGTACTACATTACCAATAATGATTTATAATAATCCTGTTGATTATGGTATTGAAGTAACTCTAGATATGTTTGCAGAACTGGCTGAATGTAATAACATTCAAGCAGTAAAGGAATCTACAAGAGATATCTCAAATGTTATCAGAATGAGAAATCGCTTCAAAAATCTTTGCAATTTTGTGTGGTGTTGATACGTTGGCTTTAGAAAGTATACTTATGGGAGCTGACGGTTGGGTGCCTGGATTGGTTTGTGCTTTCCCTGCTGAAACTGTAGCTATTTGTAATTTGGCAAAAGTAGTTAAAATTAAAGAAGCCAAAGAAATTTATCAATGATTTTTGCCCTTGTTAGAGTTAGATATTAGTACTAAATTAGTTCAAAATATTAAATTAGCTGAAGTTGCAACAGGTATTGGAACTGAAAATGTTCGTGAACCACGTTTACCTTTGGTTGGTGAAGAGCGTAAACGAGTGTTGGCAATTATTGAAGCAGGTTTAAAAAAGCGACCAAAATTGCCAAACTATAAAAATTTATAAAATATTTTTTGGGTGTTACCGCAAGCGGTCGTGCTTTTGGCTCAATCTTTTTTTGTAAATACAAAAAAAAGATACTGCCGCAATAACTAACATAAAATAATCAAATACAAAAATGACTATGATAACTGGGAAAAATTATATTGGAAATCTTCTTTCTTCAATTGGAAACATAACTTTTCAAACTTTTAATCCTCAAACCAATTCCGAAAATGAAGTCGTTTTTTGTGAAGCTTCTGAAGTTGAAATTGCTAAAGCATTAGAATTAGCAACTGCAGCATTCAATTCATTTAAAAGTATTTCTGGCGATAAAAAAGCTGAATTTTTATATGAAATTGCAAATGAAATTGAAGCTTTAGGAAATGAATTAATTCAAACATATTGTTCAGAAACAGGATTGCCAGAAGCCAGAGCAATTGGAGAGCGAGGCAGAACAATTTTTCAATTGCGTAGTTTTGCAAATTTAGTAAAGGAAGGTTCTTGGGTTGAGGCAACAATTGATTCTGCTGAGATTAATCGGCAACCAATTCCAAAAGTAGATATTCGTAAAATGTTAATTCCTTTAGGTCCAGTAGCAGTGTTTGGAGCAAGTAATTTTCCATTAGCTTATTCAACAGCTGGTGGAGATACAGCAGCAGCATTTGCAGCTGGTTGTCCGGTAATTGTAAAATCGCATCCAATGCATGCGGGAACTGGTGAATTAGTAGCTTCAGCTATTATAAAGGCTGTTGAAAAATCAGGAATGCCAAATGGTGTTTTTTCTAATTTAAATAGCAGTGGCATTGAAGTTGGTGTTGCTTTAGTAAAGCATCCAGCAGTAAAAGCTGTTGGATTTACAGGTAGTATTAGCGGAGGTAGAGCTTTATATAATTTGGCTTCACAACGTCCTGAACCTATTCCTGTCTTTGCTGAAATGGGAAGTGTTAACCCAGTGGTTATAATGCCAAATGCTGCAAAATTAAAAGGAGCTGATTGGGCAAAAATTTATGCAGGTTCTATAACAATAGGCTCTGGACAGTTTTGTACAAATCCAGGTTTAATTTTAGGAATTAAAGGAGAAGATTTAACATGCTTTATTAAATCTTTATCAGAAGAAATTGTAAAAATAGAGCCAACTTGTATGTTACATCCAACTATTATTGGAGCATATGAAACCAATAAAGCTAAAATGCAAATACAAAAAGGTTTGCATACTACCGCTGATGTTGAAAAAGAAATCTTAAAAAATTACGGAAGACAAGCAATTACAACCGTAGAAGGTGCTACTTTTTTACATAATACAACCTTACACCAAGAGGTTTTTGGCCCTTTTTCTATGGTTGTTCAATGTGAAAATATAGCTCAATTAGAAGAAATTATTTCAAAACTAGAAGGTCAATTAACTGGTACTATTTTAGCTGAAAAGGATGAAATAAAAAGTTATACTACGATTGTTAGTTTACTTCAAAACAGAGTTGGTCGTATTATTTTTAATGGTGTTCCAACGGGTGTTGAAGTTTGTGCTGCAATGGTTCATGGTGGTCCATATCCAGCTTCAACTGATAGCAGATTTACGGCTGTAGGGATTAATTCTATAAAACGTTGGGTACGTCCTTTTAGTTTCCAGAGTTGGCCAAATGAATTGTTGCCTAATGAATTAAAAAATGAAAATCCATTAGGAATATTGAGAGTTGTTGATGGTGAAAACACTTTGAATTCTATAAAATAATGCATGAGCCGAAAAACTTTCTTTTGTATTGATGCACATAGATGCGGAAATCCGGTTCGTGTTGTTGCTGGTGGTAGCCCAAATTTAATAGGTGCAAATATGAGTGAAAATCGTCAACATTTTTTAAAAGAATTTGATTGGATTAGAACTGGTTTAATGTTAGAACCTCGTGGTCATGATATGATGAGTGGAAGTATGTTATTTCCACCTCACAATCCAGAAAATGACGTTGCTGCTTTATTTATTGAAACATCAGTTTGCTTACCAATGTGTGGTCATGGTACAATTGGAACTATTACAATTGCTATTAGAAGGCTTAATTAATCCTAAAATAGCTGGAAAAATCAGAATGGAGGCTCCTGCTGGCTTGGTTGAAATTGAATATAATCAGGGTGAAAATAAAGTGGATTGGGTTAAATTTACCAATGTAAAAAGTTATTTAGCTGCAGAAAATTTAAGTATTGATTGTTCAGAATTAGGAGCACTCACTTTTGATGTTGCATATGGAGGTAATTATTATGCTATTGTTGATCCATAAAAAAACTTTAGTGGATTACAGAATTTTTCAGCAAGTAAAATAATTCAATATTCTCAAATTATTCGCAACAAAATCAATGAAAAATATCCAAATATGTTTATTTATCCAGAAAATGAAACAATTAGAGATGTAAGTCATATAATGTGGACAGGAAGCCCAATTGATCCAAGATCTTCTGGAAGGAATGCTGTTTTCTATGGAGATAAAGCAATAGATCGTTCACCTTGTGGTACTGGAACTTCAGCTAGAATGGCTCAGTTATATGCTAAAGGAAAGTTAAAAGTTGGAGAGGATTATATTCACGAAAGTTATATTAGATCAAAGTTTCTCGGAAAAATTGAAAATGAAGCTACATTAAATGGGAATAAAGCTATTATTCCGAGCATTCAAGGTTGGGCAAAAATTTATGGATATAACACAATTATTATTGATGATGATCCATATGCACATGGATTTCTAGTTTTATAAAATATGAGTAAAAAAATTGTAATTATTGGAGGTGGAATTATAGGATTATGTTGTGCCTATTATCTTCAAAAAGAAGGTCATAAAGTTGTAATAGTTGATCAGTCAAATTTAGACAGTGGTGCTTCTTATGTGAACGCTGGATATTTATCGCCGAGTCATGTAATACCTTTATCAGCACCAGGAGTAATGAAAAAAGGTATAGAATGGATGTTTAATCAAGCAAGTCCATTATATATAAAACCGAGATTGGACATTGATTTTTTGAAATGGGCTTGGGCATTTAATAAGTCGTGTAATAAAATCCATGTAGCAAAGGCAATTCCAATAATTAAAGATATTTCTTTATTAAGCCAAGAATTATATGTGGAAATTAAAAAAAGTGAAAATTTTAAATTTCATTATGAAAAAAAAGGACTTTTAATGTTATGTCAAACTGATAAAATGTTGGAAGAGGAAATTTATACTGCTAAAATTGCCGAAAATCAAGGTTTGGATGTTGTTGAGTTGAATAAAAAAGACATTGCAGAATTAGAACCTCATGTTAAGATTGAAGCAAAAGGAGCGACATATTATAGATGTGATTCTCATTCTACCCCTCATGAATTTATGGAAGAAATGAAAGCTTATTTAATTGCTAATGGCGTTGAATTCTTTTCAAATGAGAAAGTAATTGATTTTAATATTCAGGGGGATAAATTAGTTTCTGTTATTACTGACAAACAACTATTAAATGCCGATGAAATTGTATTGGCTTCCGGAACTTGGACAAACTTGTTAAGTAAAAAAATAGGAGTTCATATATTATTACAAGCGGGTAAAGGCTACAGGATTAATTCTGAACAAAACACAAAAATTACCATACCAGCAATTTTGGCTGAAGCAAAAGTAGCTATAACTCCTATGAATGGGTTTACTCGTTTTGCTGGAACTATGGAAATTGCTGGGATTAATCCTAAGATAAATAAAGCTAGAGTTGATGCAATAGCAAATGCAACAAAAAAATATTATCCAGAAGTAAATATTTCAGATGAAGAAAAATTGAATGCTGAATGTGGTTTACGTCCGTTATCTTTTGATGGTTTACCTTATATTGGGAAACCAAGTAAATGTAAAAATTTAACTATAGCTACAGGACATGCAATGATGGGGTGGACAATGGCTACTGCAACTGGAATGTTGGTTTCTGAGATAATTTCTAATAAAAAACCTTCACTTAAATTAGAGCCTTTTGCTGTAGAAAGAAAATACTAATTATTATATAAAAAAAAGCGTTTCCTTTTGGAAACGCTTTTTATATATTTAAGAAAAATTAATCTCTTCTTTCTCTTGGTTTTCTATCTCTGTCACCACCTCTAGAATCTCTTCCTCTATTATCACGACCACCACTTCTTTTATCATCTCTTGGAGGTCTCTCAACAAAACCTTCAGGTTTAGGTAAAAGTGCCTTTCTAGATACTTTGTCTTTACGAGTTTTAGGATCTTTTCCAAAGTATTTTACATCAAATACATCACCCATATTTACAACATCAGTAACATTATCAGTACGTTCCCAAGCTAATTCAGAAATGTGTAATAAAACTTCGTTTCCTGGAGCATCATTGTATTCTACAACAGCACCAAAATCTAACATCTTAATTACTTTCACTTCATAAACGCTTCCAACTTCAGGTTTAAACATTAAAGAATCAATTTTTGCTAATACAGCATCAATTCCAGCTTGGTTAGTTCCTAAAATTTCAACAATTCCTTCAGTTGTAATAGGGTCTTCATTAATAACAATAGTACAACCTGTTTCTTTTTGTAACTCTTGAATTACTTTTCCACCTGGGCCAATTAAAGCACCAATAAAATCATTCGGAATTGTTCTGGTAACCATTTTAGGAGAATGAGGTTTTACATCTGCTTTTGGTTGAGCAATTGTATCAGTTATTTTTCCTAAAATATGTAAACGACCTTCACGAGCTTGTTTTAATGCATTTACCAAGATTTCATAAGATAAACCTTTGATTTTTATATCCATTTGACAAGCAGTAATTCCGTCTGCAGTTCCTGTAACTTTAAAGTCCATATCTCCTAAATGATCTTCATCACCTAAAATATCAGATAAAACAGCATATTTATCACCATCAGAAATTAATCCCATAGCTATACCAGAAACTGGTTTTTTCATTTGAACACCAGCATCCATTAATGCCATTGTACCAGCACAAACTGTTGCCATAGAAGATGAACCGTTAGATTCTAATACTTCTGAAACAATTCTCACTGTGTAAGGACAATCAGCAGGAATCATTCCTTTTAATGCACGCTGTGCTAAGTTTCCATGACCAACTTCTCTACGTGAAGTTCCTCTTAGTGGGCGTGCTTCACCTGTTGAAAAAGGAGGGAAGTTATAATGTAAATAAAAACTTTCTTCACCAGAATAGGTTGGCATATCAATTTGGTTAGACTCTCTTGAAGTTCCCAAAGTAACTGTAGCCAATGCTTGTGTTTCCCCTCTTGTAAAAATTGAAGAACCATGTGTAGATGGTAAATAATCAATTTCGCACCAGATTGGACGAATATCTGTTGTTTTTCTACCATCTAAACGTAAACCTTCTTCAAGGGTTAAGTTTCTAACAGCACTTTTTTCAGCTTTTGAATAATATTGTGAAATTAAACCACCTTTCTCAGCTAATTCTTCTTCTGTAAAAGTAGCTTTAAATGCTTCTTTAATTTCAGCAAATGCAGCACTACGTTCATGTTTTGCACTTCCTGCTTTTGCAATAGCGTATACTTTATCATATGCAAAATCTTTAGCTTTTTGCTCTAATTCTTCATCAGTAATAGCTAATTCATATGTACGAGTTTCTTTTTTTCCTATAGCTTCTGCCAATGCAACTTGTGCAGCACATTGAACTTTAATAGCTTCGTGTGCAAATTTAATAGCTTCAGCCATTTCTTCTTCGCTACATTCATCCATTTCACCTTCAACCATCATAACAGAATCTGCAGAAGCACCAACCATCATATCAATGTCTGCTTGCAATAATAACTCTCTACTTGGGTTGATGATAAACTCACCATTAACTCTTGCAACTCGAACTTCAGAAATTGGAGTTTCAAAAGGAATATCACTCAACATAATTGCTGCTGAAGCTCCTAAACCAGCTAAAGCATCTGGCATTACACTTTCGTCATGAGACATTAATTGTATCATTACTTGTGTTTCAGCGTGGTAATCTTTAGGGAATAAAGGTCTTAAAACACGGTCAACTAAACGCATTGTTAAAACTTCTCCATCACTTGGGCGAGCTTCACGTTTAAAAAAACCTCCCGGATATTTACCTGCAGCTGCAAATTTTTCTCTGTAATCTACAGTTAATGGTAAAAAATCTATGCCTGGGCTTGCGCTGTAGTTAGAGACAACAGTACAAAGCAACATTGCTTTACCCATTTGAACAACAACCGATCCGTGCGCTTGTTTTGCTAATTTTCCAGTTTCTAAAGAAATGGTTCTTCCATCTCCTAAATCAATAATTTGTGTATGTACCTTAGGTATCATAAATAAGTTTTAAAATTAATTAAACAATTGGTTTGTTGTTGTGTTGTGTGTTTACCAATGAAAAGTTTAAATTAAGCTTTCTTTTTGAGATTGAAGAAATAAAAAAGAGGCAAATTTTTGCCTCTTTTAAAAAATATTATTTTCTTAATCCTAATTCTTTAATTATTTCACGATATCTTACAATATCCGTTTTAATTAAATAATCTAATAAATTTCTTCTTTTACCAACTAATTTCACTAATGAACGCTCAGTATTGAAATCTTTACGATTTCTTTTTAAATGCTCAGTTAAGTGGTTAATTCTGTAAGTAAATAAGGCAATTTGACCTTCTGATGAACCAGTGTTTGTTGCTGATTCTCCGTGTTTTGCGAAAATTTCTGATTTTTTCTCTTTTGTTAAATACATGCTAACATTAATTTATTTTAATAATTTTTATGTAAGATAAAAACTTAGGTTTTTACCAGATTGCAAATATACTACTATTATTTATAATGACAATTAAATATAATAATATCTTATTTTTATTCGTTTAATTAAACCTTTATCTAATTTGTTAGTCTAAAGCAATATAAGAATTGAAAATAGACATTGTGTAACCTTTAAATTTATAGAATTATGAAAATTAAGCATTTTAAATTAATCGTTTTTTTGGCAGTAAGTAACTTGTTTTTGATAAGTTGTAGTAATAATGATTCTAATGTTGTTGCAGAGCAAATTTCAACAGATGAAGCATTGTCAATTGTTGAAGCTGATGATGTTTCTGAAGATGTTGGTAATTTAATTGATGATTATTTTACTTTTGAAGAAGGTGTTTCAGCAAAATCTGAATCTATTGAGAATGGTGGTCCAAAATTTTTGGATTGTATGACAAAAACAATTGTACTTAAAGGAGCTTCAGTAACTGTTACTTTAGATTTTGGAGATGGATGTGAGTTACCTAATGGCAATGTTGTTAGTGGTAAAATTATTTTAAGCCATGAACTTGATAAAGAGGCTAATTCTCGTACAATCAACTTTAGTTATGAAAACTTTTTTTTCAATAATTTAAGTGTAGAAGGTAATAGTACTATGGTGAAAGTTAAGGAAAATGAAAATGGAAACCCGCAATCTACTTTTACTTTTGAGTTTAAAGTAATTTGGCCTGAAGGTGAGTTTGTGACAAGATCTGGAACTAAAATTAGAGAGTGGATTGAAGGTTTTGGCACAAGACATTGGGGAGATAATGTTTATTTAATTACAGGAAATTGGGCTACAACATTTAAAGATGGAAGTGTTTGTTCAGCAACAATTGTTGAGCCATTAAGAAGAGAAGCTGCTTGTAGATTTGTTGTGAGTGGTATAGTTGATTTAGTTAAAAAAGAAAGAACAGGAACCATAAATTTTGGTGATGGAACTTGTGACAATGTAGCGGTATTCACAAATGCGTTAGGTGAAGAAAAAGAAATTACGCTGAGAGGAAGAATGTTTTAAATTTAAAATTCAACAAATAAAAAAAGAGAGCTAAATTTAGCTCTCTTTTTTTATTTCTTATTTTCTAATAGGTAAATTTTCAATTAAATCTATATATAAATTTATTTGTTTCTTTAAATTTTTTCTTTCAATAATTTTATCTAAAAAACCATGTTCTAATACAAACTCAGACCTTTGAAATCCTTCAGGTAAATCTTTACCAGTAGTATCTTTTACTACTCTTGGACCAGCAAAACCTATTAAAGCATCAGGCTCAGCAATATTAATATCGCCTAGCATTGCATAGGAAGCTGTTGTTCCACCTGTTGTTGGGTCTGTGCATAATGAAATGTAAGGAATATTAGCATCTGAAAGTTGAGCTAATTTAGCTGAAGTTTTTATTAATTGCATTAATGAAAAAGAAGCTTCTTGCATTCTGGCTCCTCCCGATTTTGAAATCATTAAAAAAGGAATTTTATTTTTGATAGAATAATCAATTGCTCTGGAAATTTTTTCACCAACTACACTTCCCATTGAACCACCAATAAAAGAAAAATCCATAGCAGCAATTACTAAATCTTTTCCAAATGATTTACCAACCGCAGATCTAACAGCATCATTTAAGTTAGTTTTAGCATAAGCTTCTTTTAAACGGTCTGTATATTTTTTAGTGTCTGTAAAATTTAAAGGATCTTTAGATACCATATCTTTATCAAACTCTGTAAAAATACCATCATCAAAAAGAATTTCAAAATATTCAGCACTACCAATTCTTACATGATATCCGTCCTCCGGACTAACATAATAATTGTCTTTTAATTCGTCAGTATCAACAATTTTACCACTAGGAGTTTTGTACCATAAACCTTTTGGTACATCTTTTTTTTCGCCGGTAGGAGTTTGGATTCCTTTATCTTTTCTTTTAAACCAAGATGACATATTAAATTTGTTTTAGTTGAAAATAGGGGTGCAAAATACTAAAAAAAACAAAGAGAACATATAAAAACATGTTCTCTTTGATAATTTTTAATTGTAATGTTATGATTACAATGTGTTTACATTGTTTAAATCTTTAAAAGCCTGAATTAAACGGTTTTTAAAGGTAACTTCTCCTTCACGAACCCATTTTCTTGGGTCATACATTTTTTTGTTAGGTACATCAGCTCCTTCTGGATTTCCAATTTGAGTTTTTAAATAGTCAATATTATTAACCATAAAGTCTCTAATTCCTTCCATAAATGCAAATTGCAAATCTGTATCAATGTTCATTTTAATAACACCATAACCAATTGCTTCTCTAATTTCTTCAAGTGTAGAACCTGATCCCCCGTGGAATACAAAATCAACTGGATTAACTCCTGTATTGTATTTTTCTTGGATGTATTTTTGAGAATTGTCTAAAATTTTCGGAGTTAATTTTACGTTTCCTGGTTTGTATACACCGTGAACATTTCCAAAAGATGCAGCAATTGTAAAATTATTGCTTACCTTTTTAAGTTCAGTATAAGCATAAGCAACTTCTTCTGGTTGTGTATATAATTTTGAAGCATCAACATCAGAATTGTCTACACCATCTTCTTCACCACCTGTAATTCCTAGTTCTATTTCTAAAGTCATACCCATTTTGCTCATTCTAGCTAAATAAGTTTTACAAATTTCAATGTTTTCTTCTAATGATTCTTCAGATAAATCAATCATATGAGAACTGAATAATGGAATTCCATTTTCTTTGTAAAATTGTTCACCTGCATCTAATAATCCATCAATCCAAGGTAATAATTTTTTTGCACAATGGTCTGTATGTAAAATGGCAACAACACCATAAGCCTCAGCTAAAGTATGAACATGTTTTGCTCCTGCAATAGCTCCTGCAATAGCAGCTTTTTCATTTGCATTAGATAGTCCTTTACCTGCATTAAATTGTGCTCCTCCGTTAGAAAATTGAATAATTACTGGAGAATTTAATTCTTTAGCAGTTTCTAAAACAGCATTAATTGTGCTTGAACCTATAACATTTACTGCTGGTAAAGCGAATTTTTTTGCTTTTGCTAATTCAAATATTTCTTGAACTTTACTTCCTGTAGCAACTCCTGGTTTAATAGTATGACTCATAATGTATTAAGTATATTTTTTGGTTTTAACTTATTGTTACAAATTTAAGGAATAATTAGGTTTAAATTGTTGTAGTTTAGAAAAAAAAACGAAAACGAAATAGTATAAATTTAAAATTAAAAAGGATAACTAATACCAAAATTATACACATTATTTTTAAAATTCACGTGTTGAAACCATTTGTTTCCGTCTTCTAAATAAGGTTCGTACGTTTTAAAACCTAGGTCTAAACGAAGTAAAATAAAACTTAAATCATATCTAAATCCAAAACCTGAACCAATAGCAATATCTTTTAAAGATTCAATTCCTTTAAATTTTGCGTCGCTGGATGTCACATTTGAGTTGGTTATATCCCAAATATTACCGGCATCAACAAATAAAGCCCCTTTTATACTATTAATAATTTTAAAACGGTACTCAAAACTACTGATAAATTTTAAGTTACCAACATTATATTCTAAACCGCTTTTGGTTGATCCGGGCCCTAAATCATAAATTTTCCAAGCTCTTAAATCATTAGGTCCGCCAATAAAATAACTTCTGCTAAAAGGAATAGTTGAGGAGTTTTTATAAGGAATTGCAATCCCTAAAAAACTTCTAAATGCAATTACATTTTCTAAAGAAATACTCCAAAATTTCTTGTACTCTAAATCTGTTCTAATGTATTGAGCAATTGGTGTTTTTAACAAAGTTTTAGTCCCGTTTTGATCTTTCTCATTTGTTAAAAGTGTTATTAAATTACCTGATGATACTAACCTTGCCCTAAAAAAAGAAAAATCATTGTCCTTATAATTTTTACTATTATTATAAGTATAAGTATAGGCAGAAATTGGCACTAAAACATCTTCAGTAATAATATCATATCTATTTTTAATGTTTTGGGCAATTTTGTACTCTGTAGGATTAGAAGTTTCAAAATTAGAGTCTATGTTGTTATTAATAAAATAAATTGCGTTTTCAGGTATAAGAGTTTCATTAAAATGTGTTAATGCTATTGATGAAATATCGTTAAATTCAGATTGATAGATACTGAAGTAAGATTTGACATTCAAATTTTTTATAAACTGTGCATTTAGAATTTGAAAACTATGTTTTTTAGTTTTCGAAGATTCCCAATTATAATCTATAATTCCTGTGAATTTTTGCTTATCCAAACCTATATTTTTTTGAAGACTGGTTCCTAAAGTAAATATGGTTGAAGGAGACATACTTTTTGGAATAATTCTATTTGGATTAAAAGGCATTAATAAACGAGGTAATTCTAAAGATATATCACTACCAATTTCCCATGCATTTAATAAACTACCTTGGTCAGCAGCATCTTTAGAATCTAAAAAAGATCCTTGAACAGAGAATTTTAAAATTTCAGCTCCTCTAAAAATATTTCTATTTAAAAATGATAATTTTCCAGAAACACCAAGCTGTCTAATGTTGGAGTGTGTAAGTTCTGTGTTAAAACCAATAGAATATTTTTTTAAAGGTGTTAAAAATATATTAGCATTTAACATGTCATCTTCAGTTTCTTCATATTTTATATCAACAGACCTGAAGTTATTTAAACGTCTTAGATTTTTACGTGTTAATTCTCGGGTTTCGTCTTTATAAATATCAGTTGGTTCAATAAAAATGGAGTTTAATAAATATTTCGGATTGTATTTTAAGTTGTTTTTTGCTAAAAAAGTATAACCGTTATAATTTTCACTTGTTTTAATTGGTTCATCTTTAGTGGTATAAGAATAGTCAGTAAAAATATTTATATTTTTTATTTTTTGAACTTTAAAAGGAAAGTCTGCAATGCTATCATTGATAATGAGTGTAACTTTAGATGAATAATTAATTTTAGATGAGTCAGCTTCAAAAGTAATTGCATTTTTGTTAAAACGGTAAACACCAGAGTTTCTAAATAAATTAGTTATTCTGTTTTGCTCATTTACAAATAATGAAAGTTTAAACTGATTTCCTTTTTTAATTTCAGAATTATTTTTGTGAAGCTGATATATTGAATCTAAAACAGAAGATTCAATAGCGGTGTTTATAGTATCTAATTTAAAGGGTTTATCTGTATTTACTATATAATTAACACCAATTTTTTTATCTTTAATTTTATGCTCTTCATATGTAACATTTACATTAAAAAAACCTTCGTTAAGGTAATGCTGAGATAAATTTTCTACCGTTTGAATTGCTTTTCGTGAATCAAAAATTATAGGAGGTTCTCCATTATTCAAAAACCACTCATGTGTTTTTAGCTTAAAATTGTGAACGCCGCGTGCTTGTTTTTCTGAAAAAACACCAGATGTAAACTTGTACCAATTTGGTTTTTCTAACTTCCAAGCATTAAAATCAGTTTCAAAATCTTTGTTTCCAATATTATAAAAATACAAAGGAAAAGGAACCCCAAGTACTAGTTGATTGGGGCGTTGTACAATATAATCAGTAATTTCGGAGTTAACAATTTTTTTATCATTAACAACAACAGTATTTTTTGTAAGTAAATAATCTTTTTCAGAAACGTATTTTAAAGTATTACATGATGAAAAACTAAAAGTGATACCTATTAAAATTAATAATATTATAAAATTGTTTTTCAAAAAATAAGAGTTTAAATTTGTTTCAAATGTATAACTTTTCAAGGTATTAGCAAATTACAATTTTTACAACTAAATTAATGAGTTTAAGCAAAAATCAATTAAAATTAATAACGAGTTTACAACAAAAAAAGTACAGATTAAAACATAATTTATTTGTTGCTGAAGGAACTAAGGTTGTAGAGGAATTTTTAAAATCAAATTTTGAAGTTGTTCAGCTATTTTGTATTGATGCTTCAATTTATGAAAATGTAACAAATTATATTCTTATTTCTGAAAATGAACTTCAAAAAATAAGTACTTTATCTTCTCCAAATAATGTAATTGCAATCTTTAAAATCCCCGTTGCTGAAAATTTTAAAGACGAAGGTTTGATTTTAGTTTTAGATGGGATTAATGATCCAGGGAATTTTGGAACAATTATTAGGTTGTGCGATTGGTTTGGCATAAAAAAACTCATTTGTTCTGAAAATACAGTAGACTGTTATAACTCAAAAGTGGTACAGTCATCAATGGGATCATTAACAAGAGTTTCAATAATTTATACCAATATTGAAAATTTCATAAACAATACCGATTTACCTGTATTTGTAACTTTAATGGAAGGTGAAAATATTTATAAAATGGACTTGCCAAAGCAAGCAGTTGTAGTTATGGGAAATGAAGCAAATGGTATAAGTGAAACTATTTTAAATTTAAAGAATATACCAATTTCAATACCACGTTTTGGTAATTTACAACAAACAGAAAGTTTAAATGTTGCCACTGCAACAGCAATATTGTTAAGTGAATTTAGAAGATTGAATTAATGAAATGCTAAATTTATAAAAACGCCTCTAGTTCCAAAATAGTCTACAGCTCCAGTCCAAGGACTATTTGAATTTTTATCCCTAATTAATTCATCATTTATTGCAAAAACACCTCTTATTGAAGGTGAAAAAATAAAGTAAGGTAAATATATATCTATTCCAGCGCCAATTTCATAAGTGAAATTATTTTTTTTCATCCTAAATTCTCCTTCATAATTATCATCCGGATTATCCTGATTGCTGGAAAAATTATAATCATATGAAACACCACCAATTAAATAAGGTCTTATATTATTTAGTCGGTTGGTATTAAATTTCAATAAAAGTGGAATGCGTAAATAGGTGGAATTAACTTCTCTAATACTGTCTTTTGCTCCGCCATTAATATGGGTGAAAGCTAATGTTTTGGTGTTGCTTGAAAGACCTGGCTCTAATCGTAAACTAATATTATTATGCAACTTCAAATCTCCAATTAAACCAACATTAAAACCAGCACTAGCAGTTACTACAATGTTTGGAGTAGTTGTTAAATAGCTAATTTTATAATCTTTTTTGTTAATACCTATATAATAACCCCAAAAAACAACTTGTTCATCCCAATTTTGATGATATTCAACAATATCTCTTCTTTGAGCTTGTGAATTATTTACTGAAAGTATTAAAATGAGTATAGCTACAGCTGCTTTTTTCATACATTATTTTTTAGCAATATAAATAGAGGCAACCCCAAATGTTTGAGGTTTGCATTCCACATCTATAAACCCAATTTTTTGTAAAATATTGTTGAAGGCTTCACCATAAGGAAAAGAAGCTGCAGAATCTGATAAATATTTATATGCAACTTTATCTTTTGAAAACACCTTTCCTATTATTGGCAAAATTTTAGTTGAATAAAATGTATATCCTTGTTTAAAAGGGGCTTTTGTAGGAATAGAAGTTTCTAAAACAACAAATTTACCTCCAGGTTTTAAAACCCTAAATATTTCTGATAATCCTTTTTCTAAATCTTCAAAATTACGAACCCCAAACGCTACGGTTATGGCGTCAAAAGAATTATTTTCAAATGGTATATTTTCTGAATCTCCGTATACCATTTCAATAGTATTATTCAATTTTAATTTCTCAATTTTTTTTCTTCCAACTTGAAGCATCCCTTCAGAAATATCAAGTCCAATAATTTTTGTAGCACTTGTTTCTGTTAAGTTAATTGCTAAATCTCCAGTTCCTGTTGCTATATCCAATATTGATGAAGGATTTGTAGCTTTTACAATATTTACAACCTTTTTACGCCATTTTATATCAATTCCAAATGAAATAACGCGGTTTAATCCGTCATATTCATTAGAAATAGTATCAAACATTTTAGCAACTTGTTCTTTTTTTCCTAAATCAGAATCTTTATATGGTTTTACTTTTTCTGTCATAATTATTTTAGTAATTAACGGCAACAACCTCTTCAATTTTACCTGGAATTAATTGCTTTAACATATTTTCTATACCATTTTTTAACGTAATTGTTGAAGACGGACATCCGCTACAAGCACCTTGCAAAATTACATTTACTGTTTTTGTTGGCGCATTGTATGATTGAAATAAAATATTTCCACCATCTGCAGCAACAGCAGGTCTAATGTATTCATCTAAAATGCCTATAATTTGTAAAGAAACATCGTCTAAATTATCTATACTTACATTATTTGAAGTGCTTTCTTCAGCCTTTTTTTCTGCATAAGCTGTAACAATAGTTTTTCCATTAGAAATAAATTGTTGGATAAAACTTCTTATTTCAACAGTAATTTCAGCCCATTCTACAACATCGAATTTTGTAACTGAAACATAATTTTCTGAAATAAAAACTTCCTTTGTGAAAGGGAAATTAAATAATTCGGTTGCTAAAGGAGAATTTTTTGCTTCTTCAATATTTTTATATTCTACATCTGCATCAACTAATTTTTTATTGGCTACAAATTTTAAAACACTTGGATTTGGAGTAACCTCAGCATATACTTCAACAGGAATTTTCTTCGAAATATTTTCTTCAACAACTATTACTCCACTGGTATTTAGGTAATTTTCAAGTTGCTCCTTTACTTCTTCTTGCACATCACTCCATTCAACAATAGAAAAACGTTCAATTGCTATAAAATTTGCTGATATAAATACGCGTTTTACAAAAGGTAAATGAAATAATTGTTGCGCTAACGGAGATTTTTTGGCCTCGTCTATATTGCTATAATCATAACTTCCGCTTGTTAAAATTGTATTTGATGAGAATTTAACAATTGTATCTGTTGTTGTTTTTTCAATATGTAAAGAAATTGGATCCATGTTTATTTAAATTTTTGCAAAAGTACTAAAACTTGTTTACCTAAATTGTATTTAATAAAAAAACGCCTCAATGTGAGGCGCTTCTGGGGTTATTAATTTTTAAAGTTAAATATTTAACACAAGAGTTGCTGTAAACCTTGATGTATCAGTATCTAATTCTGCAGCATTTACTTGATTATTGTTAGGGTAAAAATTGTATGGTGCCGTATTTTTAGAGTTTAAATATGATAAATCTATTTTTCCTCCTCTAAATTTGAAACCTGCACCTAATGAAAATCCTTCAATATCATCAGATTGAAATGCGTTTTTATATGGATTTTTCTCATAATGATAACCACCTCTAATTGAAAAAGCTTCTATACGCCATTCTGTACCAAGCCTAAGCTCTGTTGAATTTTCTAAATCATTTTTGAAACCTTGGTTTTCTACTGAAAAATTACCATTACTTAATGTAATATTACTATAGTTTTTATAGATGTAATCTAAGCTTATTAAACCAGATTTATTAAAGATGTAAGCAACACTACCTGTTAATTTACTAGGTGTTTTTAATTTATAATCAAAACCATTTGAGCCAGAATAATCATTTGTAGTACTGTTATTTATACTTTCAAAAACATCAACATCATATTCTAAAAATTCTTCTGCCAATGAGTACCAAGTAGGAGATTGGTAGGCCAATCCTAAACGTAAATTATCATTAGGTTTAGATATTACACCAAAGTTGAAAGAAATACCATTTCCATAAGTTAATAACTCCTGTTTTTGATAAATATCAAGCGTGTTTCCATTTCCATCATTATTATACTCATCTGTTAGTAAGCGCTGGTAATAATCAGCATTATAGGAACTTAAAGAAAACCCTAACATTAAATTATTGTTATATTCTGAAGCTATAGTAAACGTATATTTTTCGTTTTTACCGTCAGTAAAATTTTCAAAATAATGACCGTCTGAATTTAAATAAACAACATCAGGATCATAGAAATCTGTAATAGGAGCGAAGCCACTATTACCTTTTGCTGTCCATAAATTATTATAATCGTTTATGATAGCATAGTTAAATCCTAAAGTAAATTTTCCCCAACCAGACCTATCATTAGTTTTAAAAACCATGACGCCTCCAACTTGAGAAAGGTCTACAAAATCATTATCGCTTTGTTGGTTTGTACCATAAAATAAGGAATTAGTACTAATATTTTTATTGTAAAGAGAAACAGCAAATTCGCTTTTTGTAAAAACAGCAGCACCTGCTGGATTTATATCCATAGCTGAAATATCACCTCCAAGAGCTCCAAAAGCCCCACTCATAGCGTTAAACCTAGCGGTACCGTTTATGGTTTCTTTAGAGAATAATTCGCCAATATCGTTATAACTTAAAGTTTGCGCATTTGAAAAATAGGCAACAAAAAGTACCATTGCTAAAAATAATTTTTTCATAATGTTATAAGGTTCTATAAATGTTATTAATTTCTTCTTGAACTACTTCTAGATGATGAACCTCTAGATGATGAACTTCCTGAAGATGAACTACTGGAAGAAGATCTTGAAGATACCCCCGCAGATGATCCTGAAGAATTTGATGATGATTTGGATGATGACTCAGTAGAATGATTTCTACTTGAATTATTACTTTGTCCTGAAGTTGAAGAACTTCTTGTTGGTGTTGAATTAGAACTGTTATTTGATCTAATATAATTTGAATTTATAATACGTCTATTATTTGACGATGAATTAATTCTGTTATTATTTTCACCAAAATAATTTCTGATTCTAGTATTTACTCCAGAAGATCTTGAAGTTGAGTTAATATTTCTTTGAATAGTTGAACTTGATCTTGTTGATGAATTTCTTGTAGGCGCATTTCTGTCTGATGTAATATTTGAAGATCGTCTAGTATTAGAATTATAAGGATTAGTTGTTGAACTTGAACTTCTTCTGTTTGTACTTACAGCTCTTGATGAATTGTTGTTATTTCTAGTTGTTGAAGTATAAGAATTTCTTTTACCATAGCTATCATATCTTTGATAATGATTGTTATAAGGGTAGTTGTAGTAACCACCATAATATGGGTAGTAATAATTTCTGTAATAGTTATTATATCCGTAATAACCATAATAGCTATAAGGATAATAGCTTCCATAATAATAAAAAGGAGAATAAAATCTATAGTTCCAAGGATTGTAATAATTTGAGTAATAAGGATAATCATTATAACCATAACTACCATAATAGAATGGATTATAGCCAAAATTATTATAACCACTATTAATTGAAATAGTTACATCATTTGAATATTCCCAAGGGGCGTTATAATTTTCTTGTTCATAAGCCTCATCATTATAGTAATAATCATCAACATTAGTTAAAATATCAGAATCATTTACTTCCTGCATTTCTTCTAGTTGACGAGTAAAGTAGTTTTTATCAAAATTACTTTCATCTACAACTACAACTTCTTGATTTATAGTTTCAGGGTTTGAATAAATTCTAGTATTGGAAGTATAAATGCCATCATCATCATAATTGTAAGCGCTTTGATAGGTTCCACAAGAATATAAACTAGCAAATAGCACAATTAATATACTAATTTGGGTGTTTTTTCGGTTAAATAATTTTGAAACTTCCATAATCAGTTGAAATTTTTATTGTTGAACTCTTAAAAAAAACTAATTTTGTCGAAATTAGCATTTTTATTATAAAAAGGTGCAATATTTGTGCCAAACTTTTGATTATGAGTAAGAATTTAACAAAGAGAGAAGTAGATTATTCCAAATGGTATAATGAGTTGGTTGTAAAAGCCGATTTAGCAGAAAATTCAGCGGTTAGAGGCTGTATGGTTATAAAGCCTTATGGTTATGCAATATGGGAAAAAATGCAAGCCCAACTAGATAAAATGTTTAAAGAAACAGGTCATGAAAATGCTTATTTTCCATTATTTGTACCCAAAAGTTTATTTGAAGCAGAAGAGAAAAATGCAGAAGGATTTGCTAAAGAATGTGCCGTAGTAACTCATTATAGATTGCAAAATGATCCAGATAATCCAGGGAAACTTCGTGTAGACCCAACAGCTAAATTAGAGGAAGAACTTGTTGTTAGGCCAACTTCAGAAGCAATTATATGGAATACATATAAGGGATGGATTCAGTCATATAGAGATTTACCTTTATTAATAAACCAATGGGCGAATGTAGTACGTTGGGAAATGAGAACACGTTTATTTTTAAGAACAGCTGAGTTTTTATGGCAAGAAGGGCATACTGCTCATGCAACTAAAAATGAAGCTATTTCAGAAGCGTTGCAAATGCAAAAAGTATATGCTGAGTTTGCTGAAGGGTTTATGGCAATGCCTGTAATTAAAGGATCAAAGTCTGAAAGTGAACGTTTTGCTGGTGCTGATGAAACGTATACAATTGAAGCGTTAATGCAAGATGGAAAAGCATTACAAGCGGGAACATCACATTTTTTAGGTCAAAATTTCGCAAAAGCATTTGATGTAAAATACACCTCAAAAGAAGGAAAACAAGAATATGTGTGGGCAACATCTTGGGGAGTTTCTACAAGATTAATAGGTGGTTTGATTATGACACATTCTGATGATTTTGGTTTAGTGTTGCCTCCAAAATTAGCGCCAATACAAGTAGTGATTGTTCCTATATATAAGAGTAATGATCAGTTGGAAGCAATTTCTGAAAGAGTTAATGTTTTTGTAAAAGAACTTCGTGTTAAGGGAATTTCAGTAAAATATGATGACAGAGATACATTTAGGCCAGGAGCAAAGTTTGCAGAGTATGAATTAAAAGGAGTTCCAATTAGAATAGCAATAGGAAATAGAGACATTGAAAATAATACTGTAGAGGTTGCAAGAAGAGACACTTTAGAAAAAGAAACTGTATCTCAAGATGCTATTGTTGATTATATTGAAGTGTTACTTGATAAGATTCAAACTAATTTATTTGATAGAGCTATTACATATAGAAATGAGCACTTTACTGAAGTAGATTCTTTTGAAGAATTTAAAGAAGTTATTGAAACAAAAGGCGGTTTTGTTTCAGCTCATTGGGATGGAACTGCAGAAACTGAGGAAAGAATTAAAGAATTGACCAAAGCAACTATAAGATGTATCCCTTTAGATAGTAAAAAAGAAGAAGGAAAATGTGTGTTTACTGGGCAAAAATCAAGTCAAAGAGTATTATTTGCAAAAGCTTATTAATTTTTTCAAAAAAAATTTTGTGAAATGAAAAATAGTTGTATTTTTGCATCCGCAATAACGAAATAATAGTGTTGTTGTAAACAAATAAAATGGTCCGTTCGTCTAGGGGTTAGGACGCCAGGTTTTCATCCTGGTAACAGGGGTTCGATTCCCCTACGGACTACAAAAAATTTAATACAAAATTTATAATGGCAAATCATAAGTCAGCATTAAAAAGAATTAGAAGTAATCGCGCAAAGCAATTAAGAAATAAATATCAGCATAAAACTACTCGTAATGCTGTTAGAGATTTACGTGCAGCGACAGAGAAGAAAGAAGCTGAAGAATTGTTTCCAAAAGTTGTTTCTATGTTAGATAGATTAGCAAAGAAAAATATTATTCACAAAAATAAAGCGAGTAATTTAAAATCTAAATTAACAAAGCACGTAGCTGCATTATAATTTAGTATTAAATATAAAATATTAAAGCATCCAATTTGGATGCTTTTTTTATGCTTATAAGTTTAGTTTTACCATTCATAAATTCTATTTGCATCTAGTTTTATAAAAATAAATAGAAGCGTTGTAAATCCCCATAAGGCTGAACCTCCGTAACTAAAAAAGGGTAATGGAATTCCAATTGTAGGTAATAAACCAATAACCATTCCTATATTAATTGTAAAATGAGTAAAAAAGATAGCCGCAATGCTATATCCATAAACTCTACTAAATTTTGATTTTTGACGTTCAGCAATTTGAATTATACGTAATATAAATAGTGTAAATAAAAGAATGACTAACGAGCTTCCAAAAAAACCATATTCTTCTCCTACAGTTGTAAAAATATAATCTGTTTGTTGCTCTGGTACAAAATCACCTTTTGTTCGTTCCCCTTCTAAGAATCCTTTTCCAAAAAAACCTCCAGAAGCAATTGTAGTAACTGATTGGTTTGTATTATAACCAATACTCTTTGTGTCTGTTGTTTTTCCTAATAGAATGTTAAACCTATCTCTATGTCTTTGTTCAAATACTTGATTAAAAACAAAATCAATACTGAATATGAAAAGTGCAGACATTAAGTATATTCCAATTATTTTAGCCCAACCTTTTCTAAATGCTTTTTTTCTATAAAAATTAAAATATAATAAAGTAAGGATTAATAATAGTAAGGATGCAATTAATATTGTTGTATAACCAAATAGTAAAGTTGTAATGAAAAGAATTATAGCGGCAATACCTATAGCGACAAAATAAAAAGGTAGTCCTTCTCTATAAAGAACAAAAATAAAAGCTCCATAAACTAATGCAGACCCAGGGTCTGGCTGTAATGTTATTAATAGAGCAGGAAATAATAGAATAATGACAGCTTGAATTTGAGTTTCAATTTTTTTAAGATTAAACATTTTATCACTAACCAGTTTGGCTATAGCAAGAGCTATTGCAGACTTGGCAAATTCAGAAGGCTGAAGGCTAAAACTCCCAAAACCATACCAAGAAGTTGCTCCATTAATGTTTTTACCAAAAAGAAATAGACCTACTAGACTTAAAATTGAAACTACATATATTACAGAGGAATATTTTTCATATAACTTGGCGTCAAACATAAGAATAAGTAAAATTAAAGGGATACTTAGGCCAATCCATAATATTTGTTTTCCATATTCTGTTGTTAGATTAAGGAGAAATGTTTGTTCTTCTGTAACAGTTGCAGAATAAATATTTATCCATCCTAAAAATATTAAGATGAAATAAAATAGGATTAATAACCAGTCTACACCTAAAAAAATATTATTTTTTTTACTTCTCAATGTCTTGTTTTTATTTGTCTATTATATTCTTCTTGAATACTACCATTAAACATTCTTTCTTCTTCTTTTGGTCTGCTAATTTCTCCTTTTAAATATTTTTCAATCATTAATGTAGCAATTGGACCAGCCCAACGAGAACCCCAATACCCATTTTCAACAAATACTGCAATGGCAATTTTTGGATTATCTTTTGGTGCAAAAGCAATAAAAATAGAATGGTCTTGTCCATGTGGATTTTCAGCAGTTCCAGTTTTTCCACATATTTGAATTCCTTCAACTCTAGACCAATGAGCAGTTCCTCTAGGATTTTCAACTACATTAAATAATCCTTCAATTACAGGTTCAAAATGTTTTTTATCAATTGTAGTTAAATTTGCAACAGTAAATTTTTCATCTAATGGTATTCCTTCAATATGTTTTGCTATATGAGGTGTATAATAAAAACCTCTGTTTGCTACAGTTGCAGTCATATTAGCTAGTTGTATAGGTGTTGTTAATACTTCACCTTGCCCAATTGCATTAGAAATAGTTGCGGTTGATCTCCATCGTCCATTTGGGTATACTCTATTATAATAGTCACCATCAGGAACATTGCCTTTTTGTCCAACAGCTAAATCATTATTTAAATATTTTCCTAAACCAAAACTTTCTACATGTTTATTCCAAACATTCATTCCGTCATAAGGTTTTTTATATTTATCTATTACTCTTCTATAAGCATTTGAAAAGTAGCTATTGCAGGATCTATAAATCGCCGTATTTAATTCAATAGGATACCCTGTTTCACAATGGCATTTCATAAATGACCTTGCGCCTGATCCATATTTATAACCTCCAAAGCAAGTGGTTGTTGTGTAAGGAGTTATTACATTTTCTTGCAGTGCAGTTAAAGCAGAAATTATTTTAAAAGGTGAACCAGGAGGATATTGTGCTTGCAAACCTCGATCTAATAATGGTCTGCTAATACTGTCTAAATAAAGTTTTGTGAAATTTGCAGATCGTTCTCTACCAACCATTAAATTTGGATCATAGGTTGGCATAGAAATTAATGCCAAAATTTCTCCAGTACCTGGTTCAATGGCTACAATACCTCCTCTTTTATTTATCATTAAAGCTTCGCCATATTGTTGTAATTTGCTATCAATTGTTAGTGTGATATCTTTCCCAGGAACAGGTAAAGTATCATATAAACCGTTTTTAAAAGCACCAATTTCTTTATTAAATCTGTTTCTTTGAATAAATTTAACACCTTTAGTTCCTCTTAAAACATCTTCATATGTTTTTTCAATTCCTGCAGTACCAATTAATTCACCTAATTGATAATATGGATTTTTAGCAATTAAGCCTTCGTTTACTTCACTAATATAGCCTAATATATTTGAAGCAGATTTTATAGGGTATTCACGAATAGATCTTTTTTGAATGTAAAACCCTTTGTATTTGTACATTTTTTCCTGTAAAAAAGCATAATCAGTTTTTGATAGTTGAGGTAAAAATATAGAAGGAATTCTAGTAGAATACCGAATTGCTTTTTCTGTTTTTTTAATTAAATATTCTTTTGAGATTTTAAGTAAATTGCAAAATTCAATAGTATCCAATTTATGAACTTCA